>Ga0181520_10000557_pt1 | contig 81014 bp, 60 predicted proteins | sample PEATcosm2014_Bin_29_FD_132451 | JGI IMG/M metagenome (GOLD analysis project Ga0181520, IMG submission 132451) | Peatland microbial communities from MTU Mesocosm Facility, Houghton, MI, USA - PEATcosm2014_Bin02_30_metaG | ecosystem: Environmental > Terrestrial > Soil > Wetlands > Peat | place... | reverse complement strand
GTTCGTTTTCTTGGGGTCGTAGCTGGCGCCGAAGGTATGCACTTTGGCTCGATCCAGCGGCTTAAAGATCATATTGTTGGGGTTCACTCGATGCCGCTTCACCGCGCCTCCGGCCCAGAGCCAGTTGTGCACAGTTCCCGCCATGCCGGGGCCCATGCCGCCCTCGTCGACGTCGAGTTCCATATAACGCAAATAATTCGCGGGATCTCCTGGGAGGCGGCTTCCGTGCGTGCCGTCGAACTCGACGGGCATGATCCACACCGCGGGCCAATGGTCGCGGTCGTTGTCCGCGAGGCGGATATCGAACTCGGCGTAAAATCCGTCCTTTCCGGGCAGGAGGGGAAGACGCCCCCGTTGCGAGAAGTCGTGTGGCGTGCTCACCAGCCCCCCGCGGAGATGCATCGCCAGCACGCCATCGACCATCTCGAATTTACTTTCGGGCATGTTGGTCTCGTACCACAGGCCCTTGAACCATTTGAAGTTGCCCGTGGGGCCAGGCGCGATGTCGGCCACCGATGGGCGTTCGTCGATGACGCATTTCGTGTAGCCGAGCGCGACCGCCCCCGGCGGCACCTTACGGCCTGCGGCCGCCTCCGCGGCGAAGCATTCCGCCGCAACAAGGACCGAAACAATGCCGACCACAACCAAAGCCGGGGTTGTCGGACGATTCGGAAAGTGTTTCATGGGTGCCTCCGGTGAAAGTGGGATAGATCACGGGACAATGCAGGCCGCACAGCTTGAAAGTCAACGAACCGGCTCGGCGGCGGCCTTCTTCCCGCCCACGCGAATCGGTGGGCAATTTCGGGCGAAAGCCGCCTCGGTGTCGATCGCCGCAGGCAAGGCGGCAACTCGAACCTGCACCGGCAACGACCGATGCCGGCTATTTGAAGGTTAGTTCGCCCCAATTCCTCGGTTGCATCTTCAGCTCGAAGACGGCGTCGTCCACGATGCCGGTGTGCTGGTTGGCCCAGTACGACCGCAGGCGGGTGCGCGCGCCGGCGCGGTCGCCGTGGGTGACGCCGAAATCGCCGCGCAGGACAAGCCCTTCCGCCGGCCGAAGACCGAGCGTCGCCAGCGGAATAGCCGCTTCCACCAGGTATCCCCATCCGGGGCTCACCTTGACCTTGATGTTTTCCAACCGCACGAGGTCCACGAAATCCATCGGATACGACCTCACGACGCCCGAACTGAAGACCATGGGCTTCTTCGCGCCGGACACCCTGCGGTAGCCCCACAGCCTCACCTCGATGTCGACATCGGTTGTCGGGCAATAATAGGCGATGTCGTGGATGATGTGCAACCACCCACGATAATCTGTCTTGCGGTGGAGCGTGGGATCGATCTCGCAAAAGAGAAGATAGGCTTCCCTCGTGATCTCCTCGAACTCCTGAAGACCCTCAAGGTTGCCTGAGAACCGACCAAGGAACCTTCCATCTGGGAAAGGGTCCCAGATGGTATCCGGTGACGCCCCTTCCACCTTCGCCCTAAGAAATGCCTTCCATCGCTTGTGGGTCATCGGCTCCGCGGTCGAGGCCCAGGGCGCCAGCAAATCGAGCTTGAGGCCGGCGAAACGATGTTCCGCCTCCGTGAACTTCTTCTGCAACACTGCCAGACGTTCCCCGAAGGTCGTGCCCATCTCGCGTCTCCCGTCTTGAGTATCGTTCAGTTGGCCGTCCTATCTTCCACTGTACTGGTTGTGTCGGCTGTGGCAAGCACTGTTGACTCTGCGCAACTCTGCTAGTCCAGGCGTCACGAGCGCTATTCAATTGGTATATCAAGGCATCGGGCGTGTGCAGTCGGCCGAGGAGTGGAACAATGGACGCAACCGCCGTGGCGACACTTATGCGATCTGTTGAAAGACAGGCGCGCAAGAGAATGTTGAAGCCGAGACATACTGGCTGAGCGTGTGGAGCGGGAAAGCACCGTGACTTACTACCGTGTGGCCGAACTAGCTAAGGTGCTGAGAGTCAAACCAGAGAAGATTCAACGCTGGATTCGCGCTGGTGAGCTAGCGGCTTTCAATGTCGCCTCAAAATCGACGGGGCAGCCACAGTGGCGAATCAGCGCCGAGGCTTTGGTCGCATTCCAGGCGAAGCGGGCCGCGAAGCTGACGGAGCGCCTGTCAGCCCGTCGAAACGCCCTGCTGGCCGATATCGGCCGCCGATGCGGGAGATTCTGTCGTGAACAGCCACTGACGGACATGGTTGGCGACGGTCAGCAGGCGAGCGTCGGCCACCTCCGCTTCGTTGTAAGTATCCAGCATGTCGTCGCTCTTGGTGCCGTGCCCGGTGATCGCGCGGATGGCTTCCCGATCCCGTTTTTGCAACGCGATCGTGACAAAGGTGTGGCGGAGGGCATAGAAGTTCGGACTGTCTTCCGACACCCCAATGGAATCAAGCAGCAGCCGTAAGTATTTGGAAACTCGCCGCCCGTCGTCGATATGGTTGGCCGTCGGCTTCCGCTTATCGATGATGAATACCCGATTCTTGTACTCCGGATGTTTCGACTCTTTCTGGGCCAGCACAACCTTCAAGGCGTCCACCGTCTCCGGCCAGAGCGGGCAGTGCCTACGCACGCCCGTCTTGGGTCGGGCGAAGTTAACCCATCCGCCTGCCAAGTCCAGTTTATTCTTTGTCAGGAGCACGCAGTCAGTATCACCGAAGGCACAGTTGATTCCCAGCAGGATCATGGCTTTCATCTGTGGCTTCGCTTTTGCGAGCATCGCACGAATCTGCTCGGCATGGAACATTCGCTTGGGCTTTTGCTCCCGCTCGCGCCGAAGGGCGGCGGCAGAAGGGCTCTTGAAGGCCTCGCCGGTCCTGACCGGCCGGTCGATATAGCCTTCTTTATAGGCGAAGTTGAAGAAGACCATCATCTTGCGGAGGTCTGCTTTGATGCTGGTCAGGCTTTTGAGAGTCTTCGCCATATCACGGCGGATTTTCAAAAAGTCCGTTGGAGTCAAGTCTTCCACCAATCGCTCCCGACCCAGGACACGCAGCAGCCGTTTCCCGCACCTCTTGTACTCCTTGTAGGTCCGCAGTTGCAGCTCGCCCGATTGCAGCTTGGACTCTTTCATCGTCAAGCACAAGTTCGCCATGTCCTTGACGGTCAGGCGATAATCGTCCGGGGGCTTGGGTGTCCGTCCAGCTTCCAGGGCATCCTTCTGCCCTTGGTAGAGCTTGAAAGCGGCCTCTGCCTCCGTGCCGAAATAATGCGTCTTGCCGCGAATCTTCTTCGCCCATTGGCCGGACGGATGGGCATAGAGCGGGAAGCCGGGCCACGGCTTGACGGGACGATCTGGCCGGGGAGATGGTCCCTTCCTGGCCGCCGCGTCAGCTTTGGGTGACCCATTGGTCGCCAGATCGTCCTTCCGGGCCAGGTAGCGACGATAGGCACCATTGGGGTCATCCCACGGACCGAAGTAGTGCAGCTTGCCAGCCATCTTCTTCGCCCAACGGCCCGTGCTGTGGGGGAAAAGAGGGAAGTCCGGCCACGGCTTGAATGGTTGTTCGGATGGGGTATGCTTATGTTTAGCCACGGGTGTTTCCTGGAATCAGGTGCCGGGCGTAGGTATCGGGTGTCAGTGGTAGGTAGCGGGTGTCAAAGAAGGCGTCAAAACGGGTGTCAGGCGTAGTTTCGGGCGTAGTTTTTGACACCAGCGTATGAATCCTAACAGTAGCGAGGCGGAAAGTCAATGGAATAGACGGGTTAGGAAACGCTCCGGAGGGTAAGCGAATGGTTAGCGGCCACACTGGAAATGTGGTGCCCCGTAAGGGGTTGCGGGTTCGAGCCCCGTGCCCTCCGCTAGAAAGCCACTTGACGTATCGGCGTAAGTGGCTTTTTTCTTAGGGCTTAGACGCACTAACGTCGTCAGGGTTTAGCGGCATCATCCGCCGTTCTGCCTCTCCAGGATTGGCACAACAACCCGAACCAGGGCTCCGGAACCCGGCGTAGTCTCGATGGTCAGCCGACCACCAAGCAGTCGCACCCTTTGTCGAATGCCCTCCAAACCGAAGTGGCCTTCCTCGACGGATTCCGGGTCGAACCCGATTCCCCAGTCGCGTACTTCCAACTGAACGTCCTCTCCCTCCTGAGTCATCGAGACCGTCACCTTCTCGCTCTTGCTGTGCTTACAGGCATTTGTCAATGCCTCCTGGACAATTCGGTAAATGGCATTCTCCAAGATCGAGGGCAATCTGCCGAACTGGACGTCGCTATGGCACTGGATCTTCGGGCCTCCGCGTCGCCGTTGTTCGTGAACCAGATGGGAAATCGCGGTTTCCAGCCCGACCTCGTCGATGACGGGAGGACGTACCTCGCTGATTAGCCGCCGCGACTCCGAGTGGGCCTGACGAACAAGCTGCAGCGCCGTCTGGTAGGCTTTCCTGGCTTCCTGGGGCGAGTTCTCGCGCAGGATATCATGAGCCTGAAACTGCATGGTCGCGGCGGCAAGGTATTGGGCCAGCCCATCATGGATCTCGTAGGATATGATCTGCCGTTCGTGGTCGCTGGCCTGGAGCATTCGCCAGAGCGACTGTCGCTCCCGTTCCAAAGCGTCTTGGGCCTGCTTGCGTTCGGTAACGTCATGGAAGAAACTGATCCACCCAGGCCGTTCGTTGTAGAGAATTCGACTGGAAACGACATCGGCATAGACGAGGCCGCCGTTTTTCCGCAAGAACGGCAGATCGTCAATTCGTGCGACGTTCCCTTTCTTGACTGCGTCATGGTGTTCCCGGACTAGGGGAAGCACTTCAGACGGGTGAACCCGTTCTGGCGAGAGCGTCATCACTTCGTCCTCGGAATAGCCCATCATACGGTAGTAAGCGGCGTTAGCCCGAACGGGATTTCCTGTCTCGGCGTCCACAACGATGATGCCATCCACCACCTGCTCGTAGATGGCTTGAAGTTCGTCGTGGCTCTGCCGCAACGCCTGTTGGGCCTGTCTGCGTTCCGTAACGTCCCGAAAGAATCCGACCACACAGCGACGGCCAGAGTAAGTGACCCTACTGACGCCAACGACTGCATAAAACACGGTGCCATCTTTTCGCAAGACGGGGATCTCTTCGCTAACCGAGAGGGTGCCTTCGGCCAATGCTTGGAATTGCTCGACAACAAACGGAAGACCTGCCTCTGGGTGAATGTCCCTCACGGACAGTGACAACAATTCGTCCTCGGAGTATCCAAGGATTCGGCAAATCGAGGCATTAACCCGAACAAAGTGCTGTGTTTCAATGTCAGCCATCAGGAGGCCGTCCTGCATTCCGTCGTAGATGGCCCGAAGTTCATCACGGCTCTGACGCAATTCCTCCTCAGCCCGCTTCCGTTCGGTGATGTTCCGGCATAGGGAGACGATTCGCCTTCCTTGCGTTGTCTCGATAACGCTGGCATTGATCTCAATGGGAGTGACCTTGCCATCTGGGGCGACATAATCGACCTCCAGTTGTCGCACAGCCCCCTCTTGCAGGCACTTCTGGACTTCCTGGGCATTTCGTTCAGCATCATAGGATGCCGTCCATTCCTTCACTTTTCGATCCATGATTTCGCCGAGGTTCTGGTGGCCAGTCAGTCGAACATACTCGACATTGGCATCTACCACTCGACCGTCTTCGTCCAGAATCAAGTATCCGGTGTCAGTGGTTTCGACCAGAAGGCGGTACTTTGCTTCACTTTCGGCAAGTGTCTCCTCAGCCCGTTTCCGTTCCGTGATGTCGGTCACCACGACGGCCATGCGAAGCGGATTGCCGCTCTCGTCCCGGATTATGAAAGTGTTGTGCCAGGTGGGGACCGGTTTCCCCTGGCGTGAAAGCATCGGCAGTTCACCTTCCCAATACCCTTGCCGCTTCAAGGCGGGCTCGATTTCCCGCTTTCCTCGGCGATTGGTTTCCTCCGAATAGCAGATTGACAGGTGCTGGCCGATGCGATCTTCCGCTCTCTCCGCGCCCAGCATGCGGCACAACGCCGGATTCAGGTAGATCAGATGGCCATCGAGATCGGCCATGCTGAATCCTTGGCCCGAGGTTTCGGCGAACTTTTGAAAGATGGCAAGTTCTTCGTTGGCCTTGGTCAGTGCGGCGGTGCGTTCCTCCACCCGCCGCTCCAGTTCATCATTAGCCTTCTGCAACGCCTCTTCGGTACGTTTCCGATCCGTGATGTTGTGGCATACTCCCATGACCGAGGTAATCTGTCCGGCCGTATTCCGAAGGGGCACAAGATGGATGCGCAGCCAGACCTCTTCCGGGCCGAAATGGAACAACTCATCCTCTTCCAACACTTCGCCGGTAGCCAAGACACAGCCGATCTTCCCGGCGTGAACTTGGGCCATTTCGGGGGGGAACAAATCCGTTTGCCGCTTGCCCACAATCTCGTCGGCACGGATGTTGATGCACTGCGAGGCGGCCTGATTGGCGTAGAGAAGCGTTCCTTGCCGGTCCAGGATGTAAATGATGTCTCTCGTCGATTCCGCCAACGCACGGTAGCGCCCCTCGCTCTCCCGTAACTCCTCTTCGGCTCGCCTACGTTCCGCGTCGATGCCTTCCAGGGTGGCAATCCGCCGTCGTAGTTCGGCCAACTCCTCGACAAGTTGCTGCTTCGCCTTATCCTGGTCGCTCATGGCACACCGGCTCTTTCGGTTCTGCACTTTACCCCCATAGCAGGGATTATACGGTAATCCGATTCATCTCGGGAGGTGTGTGCCTGGCGGATTCCCGCGATTACGATGCCGCTACGTTTGGCGAAAGCGAGGACGGACGGCGGAACGAGGTTAGTCAATCGAAATCGGAAGCGAACGAGCCATCCGTTGCCGGCGGCTCTTTGGTTGGCTTGCGTGGTCAACGCATGGCTCCAATGCCGGTCGGCTGGGCGGTATGATAGTGGACGGCGACACGCCCACGGCATCCCCACCGGAGTAGGTCATGAGCGAGCAGGAAAGCGATCGTCTCCATGCGTTGAACCGAAGGGCATTTCTTCGGGGCGGCACGCTATTCCTGGCAGAATCGGGCTTCCTGTTGGGCGAAGCGGCCTGGGCAGATGAAACCGCCAGGCCCCAGTTGCGGCTGGGGTTGGTTACCGATCTGCACTACGCCGACAAGGCTGCCAGGGGAACCCGCCACTATCGAGAGACTCTGACCAAGTTCGCCGAAGTGGCCAGACGTTTCGACCAGGAAAAGCCGGACCTCGTCGTCTGCTTGGGCGACGCCATCGATTCGGCCGCATCCCTCGGCGCCGAGAAGGGCTATTTGAGGCGTATCGCCAAAGAGTTTTCACTCCTTCCCGGCCGGCACCACTTCGTCTTGGGCAACCACTGCGTGGAAAACCTCACCAAGTCCGAGTTTCTGGGCATCGTCGGCCAGGAACGGTCCTACTATTCCTTCGATGCCGCCGGTTATCACTTCGCAGTTCTGGACGCCTGCTTCACCAGCGACGGCAAACCGTATGGCCGGAAGAACTTCAAGTGGGCCGACGCCAGGCTTCCGCCTGCCGAGTTGGAGTGGCTGCGTGCCGACCTCGGTAAGACGCCCCACAAAACCATCGTGTTCGTCCACCAATGCCTGGACGTGATCCCGCCTTTCGGCGTCAACAATGGCTCCGAAGTTCGCAAGCTGCTGCACGATTCCGCTAAGGTGCTGGCCGTCCTGCAAGGCCACTACCACTGGGGAAACTACCAGGAAATCGGCGGGCTGCATTATTGCACCTTGTCGGCGGTGGTCGAAGGCAGTGGTGCGGAAAACAACGCCTACGCCACGATGGATATTTTCTCGGACGATACAATCCGCATCACGGGCTTTCGGAAGCAGAAGAGCTACGGATGGCGGTAGGAGCGGCCAGACCACTCCGTCGCTTGTTTTGGAGTGTCCTTCCGGCAAGCGTGTGTGACTCATTCTGAGCGGTGTGGTATCGTGGGCTGCCAACCCACAAACTCGTGGAGGACAGCCAATCGGTACAAGAAAGACACGCGACCTCCCCGCCCGGCTGGCAAGCGTTCGGCGGCAAATCGAGCGTTGGCGTAAGACTCGTACGGTTCGCTCGCGAATCCCCGAGCAAGCGCTCTGGCTCGGCCGTATGGCAAGGTGGGTGCAGTGCGGCCATGGGCGGGGCGTGGCGGCGCTAAGACCGTACACCCGTTCCGATGGTTCTGCCGCGGTGATCGCCGGCGGTGATTATACCTGGTAGCCTCGTCCGTGCTGATTAGGACACCAACCTGTTTGATGTGTAACTCGGCCCGATCGGCCTGCTTCTATTGCCTGATCCGCGGGTTTCTTCTGTCAGCCACGTCAGCGGTCAGAATGTAATAGCGTTCTGCCGGCACGGGGCAAATTGCAAATGGAAGCGGTCCTCCAAGGCCCCCGTAGAAGTCGGCGCCGACCGCAGGGTGCGTTGTGGCTAAAATCGGAGAAGAAACTAGTTTGAGCGTGCTTCTTAGCGAGAGCCATAACGGTGGTTCAGGCACGTTGGTGTTGTTCTCGGGCAGAATCAGTATGTCACTCGGCGCCATGCGGACCCCTTTGCCATCAATGGCCGTAAAGCCATAGGACTCCATGTAATACTGAAATCCCCAGTGCCCCGTAAATTGTACGGTGGATTTCTTTTCCCGGTATCGGTCGCGGATTTGCGTCGCAGCCGCTCTCGTGGTGTTCGCCAGTCGCGTATCGGCCCACGTAACTGCCAACGCCAGGAGCCCAACGAAAACCAACGGCAAGAACTTCCAGAAAGACGGTCGGCCCACGGCCCCCGTCATATACCGATCGATGCATCGGACGATTAAGATAGTCGCCGCGGGAACCATCGGGAGGATCGTCCGTCCGTTGACTATCGGATTGAATATCCAGCAGAAGACAAAGGTTCCCGCCGTCCAAAGAACCAACAAGGTCGATTCAGCGTCCCTCGCGTGCCAAAGGTCGGCGATGGCGAGGGCCAGTAGGCTGACTCCCGCGACGACGAAGATGCTAAATTCCAGTATAAGCAAGAAACGGGTCGTGTTGTCACCGGGCAATTCATAGTCCCCAAGGCTTTTGGCGGTGGAAAGCAGACCAACCATCAGCCCAATCCCCAGGATGCCAGCCACCAACACCCGTCGAGACCAGAGCATGGGTGCGTAGAAGATTACCGTCGCCAGACACCCGCCGGTAAACGAGAGCGTGACGACGCCCCGAAACGGACAACTGCCCTGACGGACAATATTCAGTGCATATGAGCCCGCCCCAAACAGCGGCGACTGTCCGTACAAGGATCGCATTGTCAAATTGTAGTCGAGGAAAACGGCAACAGGGATTGCGAGGTATAGAACCCGCCATCCCACGCGCGGCCAGCGCAACAACGAATATGCCAGCAGTAGCGGAATGAGGGAGACAACGGCAAAATACTTCGTCAGACATGCGGCGGCAATCAAACAGGCGGAGAGAACTGCGAAAACGTGGGTTCCGCCTTCTGCGCTCCGCAGCCACAGCACCACCGCCCACACCCAGAATGCCAGCATCATGGTATCGCACATGAGCGTGGTGCTGGAAACCAGGAAAACCGGACAAAGCAACGTTGCCAGGGCGGCCAGCAGCGGCTGCGTGCAAAAACGAAGCGCGAGGAAATACGTCCCCAAGACGGCTGCCACGGCAGGGGCCAGAAAAGCCAGATGCAGGGCAGTCTCGCTCCACCCAAAACAGCTTGCTACAAGGGCGATGTAGTAACAGTTCAACGGCGGATTTTGCGTCACTTCAGCCATGGGCATTTCGGTGCCGTACCAGTTGACTTTGAACCCAAACGGGTCTGTCGGGTGGGCACAGATCTGTCGAGCGGAGTAGAGGAACAACGTGTCGTCAATGTGGAATGCCTTGTTTGCAAAAGGCGCCAAAATCGCTATCGTCAGGGCGGCGCAGATCAGCGCGCCGATCCAATTCCGCCGAGCAGTTGCTCTATTACACTTCGGCGTAGGATTCGACGTCATTCGCGGTCTCCGCGAGCGGCCGTTCTACACAAGGCAACGCGAGAATCTTCCGGACAGGATTTGGTATGAGCCTTGTATCACTCCCAGAATACCGTATTCGTCCAGGTGACACAAGAAGGAAGCGTGCGCGCGTTGCGTTTAGCGGTGTCAAATGCGCGATAATAGTCGGCGGTTATCCGCTGGGAACGGCGGGCCGCCGCCGCGCCGCCATTGCCTCCGCGGCTACCATGCTATTGATCTTCCTGTTCGCCAAGGACCTGTTTGACTCCTTGGCCGGCGGCATTGCCGCCGCGGCCTACTCGTTGCTGGCGGTCAGATCTTCCGTGTTAGGCACGGCCACCCACGCCACGCATTTCGTGCCCTTGTTCGCCGTCGCGGCCAGTTGGGCCCTTTGGCGGGCTTTGTGGTCCGACAAAGGTTATCTGCTGTTCATCAGCGGAGTGCTCTTTGGAACGGCATTTCTTGCTGCCAAAGCGATTCAAGCCAGGGCCGGGAAACAACCAAGAAACGCAAGAAGCCCGCAAGGAGGCGGGCTGCTCGCCGCACGTTCTCCGTAGGGAGACGTGTTCTATCTTGCCGCCGGACTTGGTAGATACGACGCGTACACCTTGTCTTCGCCCTGGATGTGTCCGATCCACCAATCCTTGAGCGAAGTCAACGCATCACGGGCTGTCACTAATGTCAGGCGCGTGCGCAGGCCAAGCGTCCGTTGCTTCATGTCGTCGTGCAGCGCCTTGTGGGCCTCGAAATCGGGAAAACCTACTTCCCGCAAACGTGCTTCTTCGTGGGCGAAATGAGCGCGAGTGTCGTGAACCAACTTCTCCAGAACTCGCTTGGTGGTGAAACCAGCCGTTGGCGACTGAATGGCCGAATAAAGACCGTTGATGCACGTGATGATTTGTTTGTGCTCGGCATCCATCGACGGATCGTTCACACTGTAGTTGTCTTTCCAGGCAATATAGGTGGCCATCGGCAAGTTCCCTCTTCGTGTCGCGAACGTGATTTCAAGCGCGAAGCCCGCTACCCGAAAGCATAGTACCGAGCCCTGGCCTGGATCCCAAACAAGACCTCGCTTACCGGGCTTTTCCGGACTACGAGATTGTCTGCGGGCTTGTTTTCGATCCAACCGCTATAACTGGCCCGCAGCGACACCGCTGGTGCGCGGGTCCGCATTGCGTTAGCTGAAGCTGGGGCGAGGCGGGAGGTCGAAGCCAATCGAAGAGGGGCGTGCCGCGGTCAAGAATGGTTCCCAAGCAGAAACGGAAATCGCAGGGCAGAAGCCGCTTGCCGACTACCGAGGAGCCAGCCACCGGTTCTTGGGCTTGGGTTTCGAGGGGGGCTTCAATAACGACTGGGCCCGTTGGATGCAGCCATCCAACTCTCCATCGTACTGTTCGGCCACAAAGTCCCTCACCGAATCCGCACGCTCACTCGTTGGAGCATAGCCGTAGGTGTCCTGCCAAAGGGCGTCGAATTCATCGTCGGTGATCTTCCGCAACATGGCTGCGAGTTTTTCACGCTTCTGCATGCGTCTCTCCCTCTCGGTTCGATGACAACGCCGCCACGGCACCTGGGGAATATACGATTGACCAAGCTACACGGACGATTCCTTATTGTACCTGTTTGGAGCGGAGCTCACAACCAGCCAGCCGACGGCGACGTCGTACTGGGTAGCGAAGTCTTCGCACTTCTGAATAATCCTTGCCGAGTCGGATGAGGATGGCGCGTTTCAGGAGGGCTTCGACAGGCGCATCACCCCCCCCTCGCCACACTGCCGAGAACGGTGCAGATCGTCTCGTGGCCCTCTGCCACACGCCACCAATCAGCCGGTAGCGAACCCGGCAGGAGCATATTGGTCCCCTATGCCTTTCCGTCATGCCTCTTTCACACCGGCGGCGGCGTCGCGCCGACCGTCGCAATGCGAAATCCCGCAATCACGGAAACGGCACGACGAAGCCGTCGCCGACGCCGAACACCGGGGCGAACCTATACCGGCTTGACGTTCTCGGCACACGGGCCTTTCTTGCCTTGGCCTTCCGTGTAGGACACCTTTTGGCCCTCATGCAGTTCGTCGAAACTGCAACCTTGGACGCTCGACGAGTGGAAGAACAAGTCTTTTGCACCTCCTGTGCTGATGAATCCGAATCCCTTGTCCGTCAACCTCTTGATCGTGCCTTCCGCCATTTGTGTATTTCCCATAGTGATTGCTTGGACTGACGCCAGCGGGCTCACGATTGCCGACTGGTCGCCGTCTACTGGTTGCAAGTGTAGCCGGTCAGGGTGCCATTACGCAAGTGGGGGCAAGCACGAAACCGGGTAACGCCCTTAGCCTGTCACGACACGGCCACCCGATTGCCACCTGAACGTGTCTTCGCACGGATTCGTGAATTCGCCTATTGCTTTCTCTCATCGGCCTGCCTGAGGGCTCACCAGGACGGGGCAACTCGTCGCCAAAGAGGCAATCGTTCATGAGTCGGCGGGGGGGGCACTTCGCGCGGCGCGTGCCCTCCATTTGGAAGCCTTCGACCCGCAGGGGTTTCTGACGCTGCGGCATCGGAAGCCCCTTCCGCGTTTTTGGGCCTGCATCTCATAGGTCACCGCGCTCCGTACAGGATCTCAGTCGGAACCGGCGGGCTGGGGCATGTCGGCGTACCAATACGCCGTACTGGTCCAGAGCGGATGCCGCTGGCGGATAATTTTTTCCCCTGGACCAAGCCCCATCTGTTCCTCCGCCACCCGGACGCTCCGCTGAAACTGGAACGCATCGTTGAGGTGGAAGGAGTAGACGGTGGGATGACTGGGGCGAAGCATGACAAATCCCGAGACTGCCTTGCGGTCGAACTGGCACCACCCGCTGTTGAAATACTCCTCGCTGCCCGTGCCGTGGTAGCTCGGTGGCCAACCGTTTTCGTCCGTCCAGATTTGCCAGTCGCCCTCTCCCCACCAGTAATCCGCGTAAGGCCAATCGACGGTCAGCATCACGCCGACGTATTTGCCTCGGCCTTCCTTCTGCAAAACCACCTTCACCGGAACCTTCTTTGGGCCGGATCGCGGCGTCGTGGCGGTTGCTGCCGGGGTCTCGGTCCAGGTTACATGGAAGCGTCCCCAGTTGGTCGGAAGCTGGGCAATTCGCTCAACATCAAGTCGCAACCGCAGGCTTTCAATTCGACGGCCCGACCGGTTCTGGATGGTCACCGTCGCTCCCTTGGCGAAGGGCATGGGAAAGCGGCTGTAGGCCTCTTTGCTGGTGACCCCGAGAAGCAGGCTGTTGTAGGACGAATTGTAATCCACATAGGGCTGGCCTTTCGTCGGCGTTCTGTCCAGCACGGCGGCCTTCGAGGTGAACCAGTTGCCGTAGCCGCTGTAGGCGTTTCCGAAAAAGTGACCGATCGGCACGTCCACGCTGGCCGCAGCCGCGCCATCCCAGGCGATCTGCATTCTTGTGCCGCGAAGCACCTCGGGCGTGGCCGGTTCGACGCTGATCCGCATCTGCCGGATCACGCCGAGGCCGCTTAAATCGGCGACCATCGAACTTCCCGGCTCCAAGGCAGTCGTCTGGTCAACGGCCCATTTCGCCGGTTCGATGGGCGGCCGTGATTCCGCTGCCAGCCACGCCTGAGTGGTTGCCGCGATCTCACGTTTCTCGGCCTCGTTCGGCGGCCAGGCGAGGCTCTTGACCTTCACCGAGTCCGGGTATCGGGTGTACGTGACCTGCCAGTAGTTGCTCCAGGCTGCGTCGTTCCAGCCGGGCTTGCCAAAACGGTCGTTGACCAACTGGACAAGACAGTGCCTTGTGAACGGGATCGGGAACAACGTGCCGGGGTAACTCTTGCGGAACATCAGAGGGTACGGGAAAGGCCCCCGGGAATCGTCGAAAAACTCCACGATCGGCAGGTCGAAGGTCGGCTTCGGGCGGTGGTCCAAAAATATCTGAATCCGTGTGCCCGCCTGTTGCTGGCCGAGCACGCCGACGAAGATGCGGTGGATGCAGCCGGGGCCGGCCGTGTCGAGAAGGATGTTGCGGCCGGGGGCGGTTGCCGTTGGCCTCACCACGTTCTTGAAGTCTGTGCCATCGGCATTGCCGCCGCTGCGATCCCACGTGCTCGACATGGCCGTGTGCGATGCCTCCAGTTCCGGCAGGTGCTCCACGGTGCGCAGGCGGCCAAGAAAGAAGCTCGGGTCGCGAACGGGTGGTTGATCCTGGCCATTGCTCAGGGCTGCGAGCAGGCAACCCAGCGATAGAAAAAGAGCGGCTTGCATCTTGTTGCTTCCGATAGACGGTTCTAGGAAAGAAAGCGGGCAAGCAGGCGGCGATGTATCCCGATGCCCGATCTTCCCATACGGTACGATATCGTCAATGGGTTTGGAAGAAGGGCGCCAAGATAAGCGTCAAGAAGTGCTGTCAGAATCGCCGCGATTGGGGACGGTGTGCGCCAAGCTTTTCTGCCGATGTGGCAACCACGGAAAACAGGCCCGTTCAGAGTCCGTCCGCCTTTGGAGTGCGACGATTTATCGTCGCTTTTTGGGTTCCAGGGCGAACGCGATGTGTTTCGCGCAAAAAACTTACCAATGATGAGCCCCGCGCCCAATCGGCACGGGCAAAAAGCGGCGATAAATCGCCGCACTCCAAAATCCCGAAAGGCGGACTCTAAACGAGCGTAGATCTATCTGCCAGAAGACCTTGCCGCAAAGTCGGGGACTTGCGGATCGTCTGTCAGGCGTTGTAAAATGCCGGCGGCCTAACACACACGGTTGATCAATCGAAGCCAACGAACGCTGTTTGCGGCTAGTCACGCGCGTTCCGCCTCCTGAAAAACCGCCGTCGCGAACGCGATAACGACCGTTACTTGCGACGGCTTTTTTGCCATGTCCCCATCACCACTCGGCAACACTAAGCTCGCCTATAGTTCCAACGCCTACCTGAATTTCTCGGTCGAAGAAACCATCGCCCGCATCGCCGGCCTGGGCTACCAGGGCCTGGAACTCTTGGCCGACGTGCCGCATGCCTGGCCGGCCGGCCTGCTCGACGAGCGGAAACAAGCGATCCGCCAATGTCTCGACCGTCACGGGCTCAGTATCGCCAACGTGAACGGCTTCATGATGAATGCCGTGGCCGATCCGCGGCAGCCCTACTGGCACCCCTCCTGGATCGAGCCCGATCCGAATTATCGGGCCATCCGCCGGGAACATACCAAGCGGACTCTGCGGCTGGCCAAGGAACTGAGCGCGGCGTCGATCCAAACCTCGGGCGGCGGGCCGTTAGCATCCGGCCAGGCATGGTCCGCGGCCGCCCAAATCTTCTACGACGAGATCATGCCCTGCGTCGAGTTGGCCGAGCAGTTGGAGGTGCTTCTGTTGATCGAGCCCGAGCCGGGGCTGATGATCGAGACGTTCGAGCAGTATCTCGAGTTCGCCGGGCGGATCGGCTCGCCCTGGGTGGGCTTGAACTTCGACGTCGGCCACGCGTTTTGCATGGGCCAGGACCCGGAGCAGTGGATCGCCCGCATGGCCCCGCACACGAAACACTACCATCTAGACGATATCGCCGCCACGCGCCGCCACGTGCATCTGGTTCCCGGCCGCGGGGCGCTTGACTTTGCCGCCATTTTGCGGGAGATTGTCGCCAGCGGCTATCAGGGCTGGCTGACGGTCGAGTTGTATCCCTACATCGACGATCCCGACAGCGCAGGCCGGGAAGCGAAGCGTTTTCTCGAACAAAACGGGCGGTAGACCTCCGGCGATAGTCGAATGACGAATGTCAAATGTCGAATGACGAGTCACCGATGACCGAGAACTCGACGCTCCGCGACTATCTGACGCTGATGCGATTGCCCAACGTCTTTACGGCCATGGCCGACGTGGCGATGGGCTTCTTGTTCGTCCAAGCGAGCGATTGGCGATGGGACCCCTGGTGGGATTCCTGGGCGCTCCTGACGCTGTTGGCCGCCAGCAGCCTGCTTTACCTGGCCGGCATGGTGCTCAACGACGTGTTCGACGTGGAGATCGATCGGTACGAGCGGCCCGAGCGACCGCTTCCGGCGGGGCGAATCCCGCTGGCGGCAGCGCGGCGGCTGGGCTGGAGATTGCTCTGGCTCGGCGTGCTGGCGGGCACGGCATCCGGGTTTTTCCTGGGCCATCTGCGGCCGGGAACCATCGCCGCCCTGCTGGCCATCTGCATCCTCCTCTACGACGCGTGGCTGAAGCGGACGCCGATGGGGCCGCTGGCGATGGGTGCTTGCCGCACGCTGAACGTGTTGCTGGGAATGAATGCGATCGATCGGCCCTTGCACGCCGAGCATTGGCTGGTGGCCGGCGGCCTCGGCATTTACGTGGCCGGCGTCACGTGGTTCGCCCGCCGCGAGGCCGGCCGGAGCAGCCGATGGCAATTGCTCCTCTCGACGCTGGTGCTGGTGCTCGGCATCGCCTTGCTGGCGGCGTTTCCGCATTGGTCGCAGCGGACCATTGCCGCCGTCCGCGTCGCCCCGCAACAATGGTATCTGTTGATCGGCGCCTTGGGCCTGTTGATCGTTTGGCGCTGCGTGTGGGCTGTGATCCAGCCGGCGCCGGTCCGCGTGCGCGCCGCGGTGACCCAATGCGTGCTCTCGTTGGTGATGTTGGATGCCGTGGCCTGCTACGCGGTTCGCGGCATCTTTTGGGCCGGCTTGATCCTCCTGCTGCTGCTACCGGCCATGTTTCTCGGCCGGCGGATCGCAGTGACGTAGGCTCAGTCGTTGTTCCGACAAGCGATTATGCGCCGTGACCTATCTATACCTTGAGAGAGATAAACCAGTCATCCTGAAACCAGTCATCCTGAGCGCAGCGAAGGATCTCGCCGCACGTTCGACGGAGATCCTTCGCTGCGCTCAGGATGATGCGCTGCGTTCAGAATGACTGCCACATGAACCGAACACTTCATTTCCTTACGACCTATTGGCGGTAGAGGGCGGACGAATGAAAGCACTTCTCTTCGAAATGAACACATCCCGGATCATCCTGTCGAAACTGCTGGGGTGCATTTCTCCCGCGGCCTACATGGGCCGATTCGCCGCGCTCCAATATCGGGAGGTCCCCGACGCGCGGCTGCCCGCCGACGATTGGGTGCTCATCAAGACCCGGCTCTGCGGCATCTGCGGCAGCGATTACAAGCAGGTTTTCGCCATCGGCAACTGGGACAATCCGATGACGGCCCTGATCAGCTTCCCCCAGGTCTTGGGCCACGAAGTGGTGGGAACCATCGAACGGGTCGGGCCGGCCGTGACCGATCGCCGGCCGGGCCAGCGAGTGGTGCTCAATCCCTGGCTCTCCTGCCAGACGCGCGGCATCGAGGAACCCTGTCCCGCGTGCGCGGAGGGCAACTTTTCCCGCTGCCACAACTTTCTGTGGGGCCTCAGTTCGCGCGGCATTCATTCGGGCACCTCTAGCGCGGTCACCGGCGGCTTTGCCCCGCTGGTGCCCGCCCACCAGTCCATGTGCTTTCCCATTCCGGAGGGCATCAGCGATGAACAGGCCGTGCTGGCCGACCCGTTCTGCGTCTCGCTCCACGCGATCCTCAATTTCCCGCCGGGGCCGCGCGATACGGTGGTCGTCTTCGGCTGCGGCACGTTGGGGTTGCTCGCCGTGGCCATCCTGAGGGCGCTCTACCCGGAGACGCGAATCATCGCCGTCTACAAATATCCGCACCAGAAGGTGCTGGCCGAACGATTCGGCGCCGCCGAGACCGTTTCCTGGCGGCCGACGGTCGGGGTGATTCCCCGCATCGCCTCGCTCGTGGGCGCCGAGATGCTGGTTCCCATGCACGGGCAGCCCATGCTCAACGGCGGCGTGCCGATCATCTACGATTCGGTGGGCTCGGCGGCGAGCATGGAGGTCGGCCTGCGGATCTGCGACTATCGCGGCCGGATCGTGGTCACCGGCGTGGCCACGCCCAAGCGCTTCGAATGGACGCCCCTCTATTTCAAGGAGGTCTCGCTGATCGGATCGAACGGATTCGGCTTCGAGGATTTTGCCGGGCAGCGCAAGCACGCCATCGAGATCTATTTCGATCTGATCGAGGATCGGGGCTTCGATGTCACGTCCCTCCTGACGCACCGCTTTCCCTTGAAACGATACGCCGATGCCTTCCTGGCCGGCTGGGACCAGGGCAAGAGCGGAGCCGTGAAGGTGCTCTTTGAATATCCGCCCTGACGGAGAGAGACAACGTCGGATAGAGTGCAACCATGCGACAAGCTTTGCGACGCTGCGCGGCGTCTTTCGAAGATCATCTCTATCACCTGTTCGTCGCCGACTCGCCGCGCGCCTACCGGTGCGGCGTTTCCTGGTGTTATGGTCCCGGAAAGCGGCGGATTACGCTGATCGCCATCACGCCACATCCGTGACAAACCCTTCCGCGAGATTTGTCCAATGAAGTTCTCCGTCAAGAAGATGCACGTTATCCTCTCCGTGGCCGCCGTGCTCTGCGCTGCTATGCCATGCCGTGCGGCGACCTACCACGTCCGGCCCGACGGCGACAACGCCAACTCCGGCTCCGCCGCCACTCCGGCCGAGGCCTGGCGCAGCGTGGACCGGGGACAGCCGGCGCGCCTGCTTGCGGACGTCAAAGAGGGCGACACCGCGATCGAGCTCTCCAAGGCCAGCCAGTTCCCCGCGAAAGGGACCTTGTTGGTAGGAAAGGAGCTGCGGATCACCTACACGGGACGCTCCGCACAGAGAGTGACCGGCTGCCAGGGCGTGAAAACGGCGAAAAAGGGAAGCCCGGTGAGCTGCCCCGACGCACCGCCGCCGGCGGCGGGCGACACGGTGCTCGTGGCCCCCGGCGTCTATGCCGAGACGCTGGCCCAAGAGCCGACGGGGTCCTATCCCTATCCGCTTGCGGCCGTGGCCATTACTTCCGGCGGAGCGAAAGGAGAGCCCGTCGTCTTCAAAGGACTCGCCGGAACGATCATCGACGGCCGCGATGAGATTATCGGCGTCGCACTGGCGGCCTCACACGTCGTGTTCGAAGGCTTTGAGGTGCGCAAAGGAGGTGTCTGGGCCAACCGCGCGGACAACGTCGTCCTCCGCTCTTGCGCGATCCACGGCGGAAACAAGGGCATCAGTTTTCACTACGTCTCGAACGCCCAGATCTCCGGCAACATCGTCTATGACATCGTCGGCGCCTGGAGCCAGCACGGCGTTGGCCTTGACAGTTGTAATACTACGGCGGTGACCCGCAACACGGTCGTTGCCAACGCGCACGGCGTCTCGGTCACCCGCGGTTCGGGAAATCAAATCACCCGCAACCTCATTTCCTGGTGCCGATTCGGCATCGTGTTCGACCAGAAGAATCCGCCGCAGGACTGCCTGATCAAAGCCAACAACATCTGGGCCTGCGGCAGATGGACGTGGCTGCAGAAGGACAACGATTCGGGCAAGGACTACTACAAGAATGTCGCGCCGTCTCTCGCTGCGGGTGACACGCACGTCGAGCCGATGATCGCCCAGTGGACCGCCGGCGCCAAGGACTTCCTCTGTCCGAGCCTCCAGTCGCCACTGGTGTCGGGCGGCGCGGCCACGGTTGGCGCGCGGCCCCCCGCCCCCTATCCCGACGCCGGCCACAAGCCCGGCGAGAACCTGATCTTCAATCCGTCGTTCGCGTCGGGCCTGCTCGGCTGGAACGTCTCGTCATGGATGCACATGTCCTGGAACCGGACGGGTTGGCGAGTGGTCGACGATCCGGCCGCCATGGACGGCCGCTGTCTCGAGCTTTGGGATTTGGAAAAGGCCGCCAAGGCGGCCAGATTGCGCGTCGCATCGCAATTCTTCCGCTACACGAAGGGCAGACCGCTGACGCTTTCCTTCCGAGCCAAGGCCATCGGTGACGAGACGGTCCTCGGCGCGGGATTCGTTACCCCCTCGTGGCAGATGAAATCCGGGGTGGGGACGAAATTCAAACTCACGCGCCAGTGGGCAATCCACACCTGGACCACAACGCTGCCGCCCCGCTTCTCCGACTACGCCGCCGCGATCTTCACCACGATCTCGGGACAGTGCCGCATCGACGCCGTCAAAGTCGAGGAGGGCGAGGAGGCGACGCCCTTCTCGCCCGAACTCGAGTTTGCCCCCCGCGACAGCCTTGCCATGATGATCGAGCCAAAATGCCCGCTCCAAGGACGGGTCATCAACCGCACGGGAAGACCTTTCGCGGGGACCATGCACTGGATGATCGAGGCTCCGCTGCGGGGCGTCGTGGCGAAGGGGGCAAAAGCCATCGATGCCGGCTCTCATCTCACCGAAGTGGCCGTCGACGTGATGAAGGCGAAACCGATAGAGGGCTATTTCCTGTTCTGCTACGCCTTCGACGTGGCCGGCGCGGAGCTCGGCCGGGGCATGTGCCGCTTCACCGTCGGGCGCCACGCGACGCCCTGTCGTCGCCAGGACTTCTTCGCCGCCACGCCAAGTTATGAAGGCATGATCCCCGGGGCGATTTTCGACCGGCAGGCGGCCACCCTCCAGGCCATCGGCCTCGGCACGCTCCATCTCTATCTCGGCTACGACCGCATCAACGAGGCGATCGCGTCGCCGAAGTTCGCCAAGCTCCTCGACGCCACCGAGTCCCACAACCTGCAATGGCTTTTCACGCCCAGCGACGCCAACGCGCTGACGGGAAAGGCCACCTGGGCCCCGGGCCCCGGCAACGTCGGTCCCGACGCGATCGAAACCAGGCGGAGCGACCTCGGCGGCGGCGTCTGCACGCCCGCCCAGCTCGCTGCCTGGTCGCAGGCCGTCGGCCTGCTCGCCTCGACCTACAAGGGCCGGGTGAAGTACTGGGAGGTCCTCAACGAGCCGAACACTTTCCTCACCGGCCCGGAGTACGCCAAGGTACTGGCCATAACGTCCGAGACGCTACGGAAGAACGATCCCGGCGCCCTCATCATCGGCGGCAGCGTCGTCAACGCCCACCGCCACGACCTCTACCGGGCGACCATGGCGGCCGCTCCCGGCACCTTCGACTTCTTCAGTTACCATCCCTACCGCTTCGGCCTGCTCAATCCCGAGAGCGAGAAGGAAAGCTTCCGGAAAACGCTGCTGGAAACCAAAACGGATCTGGCCGCCGCCGGGCACAAAACGCTCATCTTCCTCACCGAGGAGGGCATGGCCTCCGGGCTCGACGAAACCCGCGCGATCGGCGGTCTGCTGAGCCTCAGCCACCCCATCGCCCGGGTCGACTTCGGCGAAGGGGAGATCCAGCAGTGCCAGTACCTCGCCCGCATGTATGCCACGGCCCTCGGCGAAGGCTGCATCGCCTACAGCTATCACACCCTGGCGAATCTGACCTGGGACGTCTTGGGCAATCCGCAGCTCGGACTGAAGGCGCTGCACACGATGCGGGAGATGCTCGGCGACGCCGCGCCGCTCGGCCGCGCGGAGGTAGGCCGCTACCACGTCTGCTACCTCTTCGAAGCGCGAAGCCCTGCCGGCCGGTTCGGCAGGCTTCTCCCGCCGAAAAGCCGCATCGTTGCCGCGCTCTGGGCGAAGGACGCCGAATATGCCACGCCCGTCGCCATGACGCTGCCGGGCGGGTTCGATTGCCTCGACATGCTGGGCTTCCCCCTCTCCACGCGCGCCGGCGGAGCGACCTCTTTCCCACTCGGCAGAGAGTTGCTCTACTTGGTGTTCGACGGAGTGAACGCCGGCCAGGTCAGGACAGTACTCGCCAGTAAATTCGCTCATTAGTCGCTGTTCGAGAACTTGACGAAGGAAACGAGAGATGAAGAATGTAGCAGTCCTTGCGGCGTTGATGACCGTGTTTGCTTTTGCCGCGCCGCCGGCCTTTGCGGCCGTCAAGGTGTTCTTATTGGCCGGTCAGTCCAACATGCTCGGCGTGGGCACGGCTTCGGAAATGCCGGCCCCCTACAATGTGCCTCAGACCAACGTAAAGTATTGGAAGACTGACGGCACCGGCCGCGGCGAGGGCTGGGTGGACTTGCGGCCCCGGATCGTGCGAGATTTTTTCGGCCCCGAAGTGACCTTCGGCTACACGCTCGCGCACTCGATCTTTCCCAACGACCGCATCTACTTGGTCAAGTACGCCATCGGCGGCACGACGCTGACGACCGATTGGAAACCCGATGGCACGGGCTACTGCTACACCGCTTTCAAAGCGGCCGTCAAAGCCGCCATGCAGAATCTCACCAGCGCCAATCTCTCTCCTTCCATCGCCGGCATGATCTGGATGCAGGGAGAGGCCGAGGCCCATACGGGCGTCGGCGCGCCGCAATACGCGGCCAATTTGACCCGCTTCATTACGGCCGTGCGGAGCGATTTTGCCGCGCCGGACATGCCCTTCGTGATTGGCCGCATCTCGACTTATTATGGGACGAAAGCCAACAACCAACTGGTCCGGACGGCCGAGGAGACGGTTCCCGGCCAGATGCGTCACGTCTCGTGGATCAACACGGACGACCTGGGACAATGGCCGCTTGGCACCGATTACCCGGGCCATTACAACGCCCAGGGGCAGATCCAACTCGGCATCCGCTTCGCCAACGCCATCGGCTGCCCAGCGAATAAAGGGAGCGAAAAAAGCCGATAATTCCAGCAGTTTGGGGAAAGAGCGGCGGCTAATTGGCCTGCTCCCTTTTTCCCCGGCGTGCCACTCTCAGCCCGGCGTTCTATCGGCATGCCTTTATCGGCGTCCCTCGCTTCTCCATCAGATCGTTAGCGTAGATCGTGCTTCATCACTCCGACGACAAGGCGGTTGCAGTCGTCGGACGAGTGGGGATTGATCTGCTGGAAGTCTGGCTGGTGGGAATTCCGACCAGTGACCAGGACCCAATCGCCATTGCAGTCACATAGTATGAGCCCGACGCCCCCGAGAACCGTTTTGCCATCGGCGGATCGGCCGATGCCATAATCGGCAAGCAGGGCATAGTCGGCGGTCGGAGGATTCTTTCGCAAGAATTTCTGAAACGCCTTGGCGGTGTCCGAAATGATCCTCGACTGGTTGATGCTGGGTTTGATTTCGAACTTCAACTCGGCGCCAATTGCCTCAGCACGGCCGATGCCGTCATGGGTGAGCATCTCCGCCAGTGCATCTGCGGCCTTTGCGTCGCTGCCCTTGCCTGAAACTTGGACAAATACGGCGATCGTACTCGTCTTGACTGTCTGTTTCAGGGTCTTGAGTCGGGACTGCATCGCCTCTTGCTCGGCCTTCGACGGAAGCCCGGACTTCTCGGCTATGAGCTTGGCCATTTTGCCTTCGGGGACGTCTTTCCGGTTTGAATCGGCCAATCCCCAAAGTGGCCGCAACCGGCTGACCAGGTGATAGCTGGCGATCATTGGGTCCACTCTTTCCTCGCCGAGCCGCGAGAGTTGTCCCCGGTCTCTCAACTCCGACAGAACGACCTTTCCTCGCCGATCGACGACGACCAGCCGAATTTCATTCACGCCCTTTCCCGGCGTTCCAATGAACTGTCCGTAGAGCGCATACTCCGTACTCAGCTTCTGCGATCGCACGAACCGGCCGAACGCCGCGGCCACCTTGGCAAGATCGGCATCTTGCGGCGGGATGAATTTCGCGTTGGCGATCTCGATTTCCTTCATTCCCCCGCGCTCCAACATAAGCCCAACTACTCTGACCAGGGTCTCGGACATTTCGGCGGGAACGCCAGGGATGGGCGCGCCGGAGTTCAGGACGATGGGAAAGACGGTCACTGATTGGGCGATTGAAGAGGATGCTGGAACTTGTGAGGCGGCAGACGGGGGCGCGTCCGCAGCCGCCAACCGCCAAGGCACGATCCCAACCGTCGCGCCTAGAAAGACCAGGATGACCGACGCCACCACGACGCCACGGGAAGTAGGATGAAACGACTTCATTGCAGTGATCCTCCGCTTGAGAGTTTGGTAACGACCAACCGTCCCGGCCCTCAAGACGGGGATCAAGCCATTTGGCTGCGGTTGGTTTGCCACGGCCAGAAGCATTTCCGCGTAAGTGCAAATATCCTTGCGAAAGCTCGTTAGAACAAATTGATCGGCGGCGATCTCCTGTGCGACTTCCAGTCGCCGCAAAGCCCACCAGACAAGTGGATGAAAGACGAATACCATGCGTGCCACGGCCGCAACCAGGCTCCACGCCAGGTCGTGGCGTTTGATATGTGCCAATTCATGGGCGAGCGCCAGGCGGCACCGCTCGGCCCCCAATGCCGACAGCAATCCCGATGGCATGACGATGGCGGGACGCAGTATGCCGAGGAGCAAGGGACTGCCAACACCCTCATGTTCCAGCAGCGGCGGCGGACGGCGGACGGCATACGCCTTGCATAGCATCTGTAGATGTTGTGTTAGCTCGTCAGAGGCCAGCGTGCGGCAATGCCGCCGGAACCGTTGCATCGTCAGCCAGCCTCGGATCAACCGGCCACCTTGCCACGCAACACCAGCAAGCCACGCTACGAATAGAACTGTCAGCAGCAGCGGCAACAGCCCAGCGGTTTGCGGCCCGGCCACGTCGCTCACCGATTGGGCATGGATAGCGCCGCCGACTGCCGGCACTGCCCCCAGCGGCGTTGTCATGTGAACCGATGGTTCAGCCACGGCGGGGAGCAACGGCACGACCAGCGGACCTCTGCAAAGCAACACGACCAGGAACTTCAACAGGGCCAGCCGCCACAGCCAGCACTGGAACCGGGCGCGCATCCTGGGCATCAGTCCACAGACGAGCCACACGACCAGAAAGCCGATGCTTCCCTGCCAAGTTGCTCGCCACAGACAACCGACTCCCTGAGCGGAGACATCCGGCAGTAGAGTGAACCATCCGCTCATCGCTGGTCCTCCTTACGCTTGGCTTCAAGATCGCGCACCAATCGGTGAAGCGTTGCCAGTTCTCCGTCGGAAAGCGGACCGCTATCGGCCAGAAAGGCCACAAAGGGCGCGATCGAGCCGCCCAGAGCCGTCTCCACGAAGTTGCCCACCAGTTGTCGAAGGAACTCATCCTTAGCCATCTTGGGCGAGTAGCGGTACACGCCCTGAACCTTCTTGCGGCGAAGATACCCTTTGCGCCGCAGTCGTTCCATGGTGGTCAGCACCGTGGTGCGGGCCTGCCCGCTGGTGGCAGCCACATGGTCGGCGAGTTGGCCGACGCTAATGGGATGGTGGTCGGCAATGTAGCGAAGGATTTCCAACTCCGTTTTTCCAACGAGGGCATTGGATGCGTGCATCTTCATCTCCCCGCCTGGTCCACCACCTGCGTGACTATCACAGTAGTCATATCCTATCGCTGACTATTGTGATAGTCAATAGCTGATAGAACGAAGCCGGCGATCTTCTGAAGGAAGCCAGTCGATCGACAACAGAAGCGCTTATGCCACAGGACGTTACGCCGCTTCGGCGGGGGAGCAAAGGAGGCGAAAGACATCACTGATTTCCAGAAAATCGACGGCTGCTAATCGGTGCTGTCCCCTTTTCAGCTTTACCGGCTTTCCCGTCCCTCCTCCGCAGACGCCGACGATTTCTCCTGAGGAAAACGGAACAGGCCCGATATTTATAAAATAGATGACGACGGACGACCAATTGCCTTAGCTAAATTCATTTGATCGGTCCCGTTTTTGTTTTCCCGATTTCAGTTTCCTGCCGTTCCAAGACCGGTGAGGGCCCGTTATCCGTCCCGGGACCATTCTCACTTCGGCGGAGCCAGGCAATATGGCTTGCCTACCTCGTACAGCGCGATCCGCCCTTTCAAGGCGTCCACCGACGCCCGATTGTTTTGCCGTTGGGCCAGTTCCAGCGCCCGGCGGGCCGTGGCCAAGGCATCCGGAAACCGCCCCGCCTCGGCGTAAGCCGCGGCAAGCGTGTCTAAAACCTCCGGCACATCACCCCAAAGCTGCTTGGCCCGTTGGGCATGCGCGGTCGCTTCCGCACCATCGCGCACAGCGGCTAGCGGACACGTCGCCAGCAACCAGGCCAAATTGTTGAGGATATGGGGTTGATCCGGCCGCAACCGGAGCGACTTTCGATAGCAGCGGATTGCTTCCTTGAACTCTCCCCGGTCGGCAAACAGACCGCCGAGACCGTCATAGGCATCGATATAGTCAGGACGGATTTCGAGGGCCTGCTGATACTGAGCGATGGCGGGACCGGTCTGTCCTTGCGCTCGCAGAACTGAGCCGAGGAAGTAGTACAGCTCCGCGTCGGCAGGATTCGTCCTGAGCGCCTGGCGATACTGAACTGCGGCCTCCTCGTATCGGCCCCTGCTGGCCAACGCCTTGCCCAGGCTCTTGCGCGCCGGGGCGTCGTCCGGCCTGATTGCCACCGCTCGCTGAAGGTGCCCAATGGCTTCGTCGGTTTTGCCGCACATTCTCAGAGCCAGGCCAAGGTTGCGGTGCGCCTCGGCGTACTGGGGCCTGATCTCAACGGCTCGGCGAAACCAGGCCGTCGCCTCGTCGAAGCGGCCACGGCCGACCAAGGCGACACCGAGATTGTAACAGGCCAGCCAGCATTGAGGATTTCGATCGATCGTGGTCCGATAGAGTGTTTCCACGTCGACGTACATTTGGCTCTGCCGCCAGCTCAAAGCCCCCAGGACCGCCAACAGCGTCAGGCATAGTGCGTAACCGCCCGCTCGACCCCAACGTCCGCATCGCTCGATTAGCAAGGCAGCTCCGGCCGACGCGAGCGTGATGACACCCAGGCTCGCCAGATACTGAAAATGATCGGCTACAAAAGAATAGAGGAACGGGAAGAGATCGTGGAATCCCAAAGCGGGGAAGAGCGTTCCCACGAAGAGAAGCAGACCCGCCAACGGACCGCGCCAACGCCGCCGCAGTTTCCACGCCGCTATGGACAACAGCACCACCCCCGCCGGGAACAGGTACTGCCACCAAACGTTCTGGTCGACATTCCAGCGCGGGTAAAGGAAGATCAGGTTTGTCGGCCAGAACAGCTTGGCCAGGTAAAAGCAGATTGCTCGGCCCGCCACCAGGCATCGCTCAACCATCGTCAACCTGACCTGCACGCCCCCGAGTTCGATCATCATCCGCTCGAACCAGGCCGTGAGCTGGCCCGCGGCCACACCCAACAGGAACAGCGGAATCAGCGGGACCACGTCGCGCCGCCACGACAACCTGCCCCGCTGCCACCAAAAGACCACCAACAGTGCCGCCGGCAGCGTGGCCGTCACCGTCTTGCTCAGCAGCCCCAGCACGAACAGGCCCATCGCACAGGCGTACCATGACCGATGGCGGGTCTGGTCGAAGCGGAGGTAGACCAGCATGGCTCCCAGATAGAACACCGCCGAGAGCGTGTTCTTTAGTTCCGTGATCCAGGCCACCGATTCCACCTGGACGGGGTGCAGGGCGAAGATGGCCGCGGCGAGATACGCCCCCGGCACTGCCAGCCGCCGCAGCACCAGCGCCACCATCACGGCCGCCGCCGCGTGCAACAGGATGTTGACCAGATGATAGCCGAGTACGGCGTCGCCCCACAGCTTATGCTCCACCCAAAACGCGCTGTGCAGCAGTGGATAATACTGCTGTGTGGCCGCCAGTTCGAACCAAATGCGGTACAGCCCCTGCCAAGAGCGCAACTCGGGGCGCGTTACATGCGCGTCGTCGTCCCAGATGAAGCCCCCATGCCAGGCCGGCTGATAGACGAGGAGAACGGCGCCGACCAGGGCGGCCAGAAGCAGCCATTCCCACGGGGCGAGCCGCCGGCCCGCGAGCGTTTGCCCTGCCGGTTGGTTGCACCCGTGCCGGCCGCCCTGGCGGTCGGGCGGCTGGCGCGGCAGCTTTTTCGAGGTGGCGGTTTTTGAAGGAGAGTGCCGCCGGGCCATCGCTTCCCACCGTTTCCGCGGCTTTTCCCGCTTGCACAGACCGCAGCCCCGTCACGGCCGCGGTTCCCAGTTTATCCGGACGCGTGACAATCATCAACTCGACCGCGCGAAGGGGTGTGACCGTCAACCCGATCCTTGGTCCAAGCGGAAGGTGATTATCCTGAAGCAACTTGCGCTTTTCGAGGGGCGAAAAGGGGATTGTGTCAGGAAAGCATAAAGGACCGGGTCGCCTCGGGCGGTTGCCCGCCCGAGGCGACCCGGTCCTTTATGTTCTCCTCGGAATCAGTGATGATGTCCCCTTTGCCCTTTGTGTGTCCCGGCCCACAGTGTCGTGAAGGCGGTTGGACAAGCCAAGCGCGCGTACGACTGAAGAAACCCTAACGTCCTCTGTCTTGCGTCGGGCCGCCTTATTGGCCAAACTGGGGGCATGTCCAAGAAGCCTCGACGACGTGGCCGGCCGGCGATGAACGCGGCGACTGGGCGGGTGGGCGCCGCCGCGCCGCCGGCGAGGCGTCGGGAAGCAAGCCCGCCCGCACCATGGCCGGCCAAGTGGCGCATCTTCGCCGCCTGGTGGGGGCCGCTGCTGATCGCCCTGGCGGCATTGGCAATGTTGAGATGGACGTGGGGGACGTGGCCCGACGTGCTTGTGGATTTCGGCCGCGAGCGCTATGTCCCCTGGCGGCTGATGGAAGGCGACGTGCTGTATCGGGACCTCGCGGTCTACAACGGCCCGCTGTCGCCCTACTTCAATGCCTTATGTTTCCGCTTGTTCGGCGCCAGCCTCCGCACGCTGGTTTGCTGCAACCTCGCGCTGCTGGTGCTGCTGATCGCCCTCGTGTACGGCACGTTGCGGAAGGTGGGCAGCCAGTTTGCGGCCACCGTCGCGTGCCTGTTGTTGGTGCTGCTGTTTGCTTTCGGGCAATTGGCCTCGACCGGGAACTACAATTACGTTTGCCCCTATTCGCACGAGATGACGCACGGCCTGCTGCTCTCCCTGCTGGCGGTCGTGGCGGCCTGGCCGGCTGGGAATCGCCGGCGGCTCCGTTTGGTTCTCAGCGGATTGGCGTTGGGATTGTCGTTTCTGACGAAAGCGGAAGTCTTTCTGCCCGGCGCGACGGCGACCGCCGCGGTGCTTCTGCTCGGGCTGTGGTTCCAACGTCCGCCGTGGCGCGCGGCATTGGCCGAATTGGGGTGCTTCGTGGTCCCCCTGTGCATCCCGCCGCTGGCGGCTTTCGGGGCTTTGTCGGCGTTCATGCCGGCGCAACAGGCCCTCTTGGGTACGCTGGGCTCGTGGAGCGTCGCCGTCCGCAACGATTTCACCAATTCGCCGTTCTATCGCGGGACGACGGGGATGGACGCCCCTCTGCACAACGCCTGGCTGATGGCATCGACGACTTGCCTGTATGGACTGGTATTGCTCCCGGCCGGCCTGCTCGGTGCAACATTGCGCCGGCCGGGGCCGTATCGATTGGCAACGGCGGGCACCGTGTTTGGCGTGGTAGGCTTGCTGCTTTGGCACTGCCGGACAGACATCGATTGGAACAACATTGCCCGGCCATTGCCCGTATTGATTGTTGCCGCGCTGGTGGCCGTCACCGCCGCTTTTCTGCCGCACCGCCGCGAAGCGGCGGCCCAAGGCCGCTTTCTCCGGCAGGTTTCTCTGCTGATTTTCGCCTTCGTGCTGCTGGGAAACATGCTCTTGTGCGCGCGGATCTATCACTACGGTTTCCTGCAGGCCATGCCGGCAACGCTTCTGCTTGCCGTCGCCGGGTTGGATTGGGTGCCGGGATTCATCGACCGCCGCGGCGGCTACGGTGGGGTGTTTGCCGCCGTGGCCACGTCGCTGCTGTCCATCATCGTGCTAGTCCATCTCATCGCCGAAGCCTCGCTGCTTGCCACCAAGACGCAGTGGGTGGGGAAGGGGGCTGACGGTTTCTGGGCCGACGCCCGCGGCGCCTTCGTCAACGCCATGGTGGCGGAGATCGCCCGCCAATCGTCCGCCGACACCACCTTGGCGGTGCTGCCCGAGGGAGTCATGATCAACTGCCTGAGCGGGCTGCGCAATCCCACTCCCTACCTCAAGTTCATGCCGTTGGACTTGCTCTTGTTCGATGAGGATCGCATCGTGGAGCGCTTCCGCGCACATCCGCCGGATCTGATCGCCCTGGTGGACAAGGACGTCTCCGAATACGGGTGCGGCTTGTTTAGCGAAGGTTACGCCCGGCGGCTGGGCAACTGGGTGAAGAGGAATTATCGGTCGTGTTATCTGGTCGGAGCGCCGCCGCTGGTGAAAGAGGGTTTCGGGATCGTGCTCATGAAGAAGAAGCCGCCCAATCTGCCCTGATCGGTTCGCGTCCGACGGGTCATCACTGCCTTTGGCCTATTCTACGCCAACAACGGGAGCCGCAGAAGGAGTCAGAACGATTTGATCCAACGTGACGCCAATTTCGACGTTTCCATTCCTGGTACACAAAAGCTAGCTCTCTCTTCTCTTTCTCACCTACGGGGTCACCGAAGAACCGCAGTAGGAACGTGCTGTACACATCGCCCATCGGCGACTCCACGTCCTGCCGCAATCTTCGGCGTCGTGCCATCAGAGTGCGCCGCCATGAAACCTCCCAAACGCCCGGGCCAGCATGAGTGCCATGACCAATATGCCGAGCCCCAAAACAACGACATGCCTGGTCTGCCGCAAATCGAACCGGCCCACTCGGACCACCAATACGTACGCCACAACCAAATTGAACATTCCCCACAGAACGTTGACCGTCGCGGAGGACGAGCCCTCGCCGGGCGGCGATGCGAACGGGCTCTGGAACGGACTGCCCGAAATGCCGCTGACCAGATGGGGGATCGTGTTGGCCAGGAAAGCCCCACCGAAGAAGTAAGCGATCAAGTGATACCAGCGTGTCACGGTCTGCATAAGACATCCAATTCAATCCAAGGAAGAAGGAAACAGGACTATTTTATCGGGAACGCAACGAGAACTGCATCCCCACGCGTTCCCGTGGCAGAAAAAGGAAGCCGTCGCTGGCGAGCTGCCCGTCCCATCCAAGGCCAGGGCTGCCTATACGCCTATTGGGGCCTGCGATGTTACTGGAACGAGGGCGAGTGAAACGAGCCCGTTTTTCCGGTCGAGAACGTCGAAAGCGCTCCACAATCAACGACGGAACCAATAAATTCCGTTGAAATCAGGCCAGCCGTTTTGCTATGCTCGCGGATGAATCGAGATCGCCTGTGCGATCTCGTCCCCGGCGACGGCCGGCTGCTATTTTGGCAATTCGCGTTCTGCGCCCCGGAGAGCCGAGTTCGCAAGGCCGGCCTCCTCTTCACCTGTTGCCGCGGCAAAACAACCCGCCTCGTGCCTGCGTGTGACCGTTCGAACGCGAGAATCCTGCGATCAGTCTCCCAAGGCCCGCGGGAATCGACCGCTTGTGGCACACCTTCGTCGGACGGCGGAAAATCTTTTTGTTCTTGGTAGTCCCTGGAACGTGCGGGGAAGGTGGCCAATTCCGCCCGTCAGGTTGTTCGCGGCGAGTGAAGAGGGCAGCCCTTTGGCAAAGGTTGTTCTTGCCGGAGTTGCCCAGCAAATCTCTTTTGGGGCCCAGAACGAAAAGAAAGGGGGAAGGCCGGAAAAATGTCTGCCGTCCGTTTCGTCCTTCTCCCCCTTCCCCCTTCCGCCTTCCCCCTTATTCCTGGACTTTTGCAGGCCGGGACATCTCTTGTGCCACAAGGACTTACGTCAAGAAAAGGCGGTTGTGCACAGACTTTCCCCAATGTGTCACCGCAGAACTGATCGAAAGTCCCTGAAAAGAAGCTGTTTACCTGCATCATCCAATTATGCGGGCGCCTGGGGTGCGGCCGCAAAAACGCAAAATTGCCAATATCGGACCTGCCCTGCTCTGCAGAAAACCTTGATCCACCAGGCTCCGCGCCAGGGAGGCTATCACCATGTGCGCGCAGTTGCTCAACAGTCCGTGGAACTTACGGGCCAACTGGAATGTGATGGAGTTTTTCGTTAACATGGGGGAGAATCGAGCAGTGAGACCGATCGACGCTGCCTGATGCATCCGGCACCTACACCAAAATGGCGGCGGGCGGAGATCTTCTTCGCGCTCACGCTCTTCACTAGCGCGGCCTTGCAGTGGCACCAAATCGGAACTGAACACGTCGAGCACCAGCAGGTCGAACTTGCGTGGCGGTCCGTGAACCAGGGAAAGCCGGGCATCGCCCAGAACGAATTCCACCTTGGCGCGGGAATCGGCCAGGCGGTCCAGTTTGGCAATATCTAACCGCTCCGTCCGCCGTGAAGGCGTGTGTGGCACGTCGTTCGACATCAGGGTCGATTTTTCCCTCGGGAAGCCAGGCTTGTCTCACGAGCCTTTTGCTTTGTCGCCCCCGCAGACGCCGCTGCGCGGAAACTCGAAGCGATTCTCTTATCGCTTGGCGGGCGAGCGAACCGCTTTCTGAATGACGAATTCAAGGATCGTCATGGCATCCTGGTAATTTGTGCTATGCCCCGTTGCCTCGCGATAAACGAGTAACACGTTCGGTTGAAGTTTCTTGAGCACTTCGGCCAGCCGCACGACGCTCTGCGGCGGCACCAAGTTGTCCTTGCCGCTGGCCGTGATGCCGATGGGTATCCGGAGCCGCTCCGGCCAATACTCGGCACTGCGATTCTTGTACTCGAGCGGGATTTGGGCCTTCGTGCCGCCAAAGGACTCACGGATGGCGTCCTGAAAGTTCTCGTATTCCAGATGGTTCGCCGTGCCGTTCATCGAAACCACGCCGTCGGCCAGTTCCGGGTGCAGGGCGGCGAACGTCAACACAGACGATCCGCCCATCGAGCCGCCGCAGAAAATCACCTTGCCGATCTTGAACCGGCTCTTCAACTCGCCGAGGATTTGGAGCATGTCGGCCTCGGCCTTCGGCCCCATCCACGACGTTGTGGCTCGATAGTCGGGCGAAACAAAGAGCATCCGGTGTGCGGCCGCGGCGTCACGAGCCGAGCGGCATTCATCCCGCGGATCGCGGACGTACTGCCAGCGGTCGGAGCCGTGCCCATGCAAGGCCACCAGCACGTCGGTGGTCTTTTCGGACCGGAAATCCTGCGGATAGACAATCACGTAATGCTGCGTCGAGCGGTCGCAGCGGGCCACCATCGCCACGTCGTCCACGCGTGGCTCGGCGGCCATTAAGGCCCGAGTTGCCAGGACCACCACGACCACAACGCAATATCGAACCGCCCACAAATTCATGGTGACAACTCCTGCAAACCAAAATATCGCAGACTGTTTGCCTTCGAACCATCGACCCGCAGCGTCACCGGCGCACCGTCCTTCGGCAGTCGGCTGCGGGGCACGGTCAGTTCCATGATGCCGGAGCTGTCCTCGCCGCGATCGATGCTCTTGACCGTGTAGCGGAGCAGCAGCGAACCATCGGCGCTCTTCCAGGTGGTCGATGTGAGGGTAATGTCGAAATCGAGCAGTTGCTCCTTGCCGAGCGAGAGCGAGAATCGGCCGCCGGCCGGTTGGCTTTGCCAGCCGAGATTGGCGACCCAGCGAAAAGTAACCCGCCCCTTGTCGTCCGGTTTCCACGGGCCGGTTTGCCAAACGACCGAGCTCCGGCCATCGGTCTGCCGGACGACACACATCGGCGTGGGGCCGAGAAAAGTATGCCAGTCGGTTCTTTCGCTGGCCCGCAAGGTGGCTGCCCAACCGTTGAAGTTGCGGAGAAACTCTTGCCGCCGTCTGGCAACCTGCTGGTACTGGGCAACGTCGAAGGTCCCTTGGGGATCGAACGCCTCGGAGCGGGCGTAGCGGATGAATTGGTCCAAGAGATATACGGCCTCGGGATTCTCGCCGACCAGGTTCAGGCCGGTGGCGAGCAGTCTACCGCGTCCGGCACGGGCTTGGAACGCATACAGATTGAATCCCAGCGGATAACCGAGCGTGCCGAAGCCGTAACCGGTGGCGCGGCCGATGCCGACCATGAGCGGTTCGACGCCGCGGAAGTTGTGGCCGGCGTCTAGTTTTTCGGCCGTGCCGACCAGGCGGAACCAACCCTGATCGAGATAGCCGCGGTGGGGGAAATCGCCGAAGGCCGGATGGGCGGCGATGGCCGTGCCCGTCTGGTTGCTGATCGACCAGGCGGTCAGTTCCGTGCCGGGCTGGAGCGGGTGGTAGCCGGGGAGCGACAGGCAGATCACGCGCTTGCCTTGCTGCAACGCATCCAGCACGCCCGGCTCGTCCAAGCTGCGGGCTACCACGACCGGGGCCGCGTTGGCGGCCGGGGTGCCGAGTTTTGCCAGTCCGGGGTAACGCCCGGCCAGCAACGGGAACGCCGCGGGCGATGCGGCCAAGTGCCGGCCGCCCTCGGATTGGGGCGAAAACCGCGGAAACAGCCACATGTCCCACGAATTATGCGACTCCGCGGCATCGATGCCGACCATCAGCGTGGCACGCACCGCTTTGCGGACGGTGGGCATGGTGATCCGGCTGCGGCCGACGATGGGGACCGTTCCCGCCGCCACGTCGAGGTGCTCGATCTGGCCGCTGGCCAACGTTTTTTCGCCGGCCACGAGCCGCCAGGCGAGCGTGGCGTCTTTGAGGGGTTGCGACTGAAAATGCGATACGACCCAATCCACGTCCAAGCCGTCGCCCTCGCTATAGATCAACGTGGCCGGGTTCAGGCCGAGCAATTCGCCTGGTTTTGGGCCCGCGGTCCGCGCCACGATCACCGTCGGGGCGTTGAACTGGCGAAAATACTCGGGCGTGCTCGATTTCTTTCCCCAGAATATGTCGAGCACGCCGCATTGAGTGCTGGGCGAGAGGTCGATCGTTAGCCAACAACTGAAACCGTCGAGATAGGGATCGACGCGCGTTGCCTCGATGCCGATCTTGTGCCAAATTTGCTGGATGCGATGTCCGGCGTCAAGACAGGCTTCGGCCCACTTCCAATCGAGTCCGACTTGTTTGGTCACGAAGGTCTTCACATCGCGGAGCTTTTGGTTCGGCGCAAAGGCGCCCGTATACTTGGCCTCCAGCCGCGGGTCTTCGTTGATCCCGAAACTCATGTATTCGTGGCGGACGAAGGGCCAGGCATTGTCCTTGCGCGGCGCATGGTCCCAGCCATAACCGCCGTTATTCAGCTCGGAGTTCTCCGGCGTGTTGTTCTGACCGCCGTCCATGTTCACCCACGGCCGGGACGGATCGAGCGATTTGGCCATTTGGTAAAGTTGCCGATCCAAGGGCGCGGGGCTAATGCCCTCGTTGCCACCGCAGTAGGTCGCCAGCGACGTGTAGCGGCGCATGTGGGTCACTAGTTCCGCGAGATCGTCCTTGGCCATGAGCGGCGCGCCCGACAGGTGCGCATAGGGCCTGGATTCGCCAAAGCTGCCGTAGTAGGGGAGCTCAGGCTGCACCATCATGCCCACTTCGTCGGCCGCTTCGAAGTATTCGGGAATCTCGCAGTGGGTGTGCAGGCGGATGTAGTTGAAGCCGTATTGCTTCATGATCCGCAAGTGCTTGGCGTGTTCCTCGCGCGATGCCGGCGAGCAGACCGTGATCGGATACGCGTGATCGTCGCCGCAACCGCGGAGGAAGTAGCGGACGTTGTTCAAATACACGTCGCCGCCGCGCACCTCGTACTTTTTCATGCCGAAGCGTTCGCTCCAACCGTCGATCGGCCGCTGACCCTGTTTCAGCACCAATTCGGCCTTGTAGAGCGCTGGGCTTTCGGGCGACCAGGGGCGAAACGGGTCGAGGGCCAAATCCATAGTCAACTCCGTCGTCGCGCCGTCGGCCATGATCACGGCTTGCGCCAAGGCGGCGGTCGGGTGATGGTCGGGGAGCGTGGCGACGCTAACCCTGAGCGAATAGGAACCGTCAAGGGCCGCCGGGGTCGCCCGGCGAAGCGTGACGTGCAGCCGGGCAATCTTCTGATCGAACAGGGGCTCCACGAAGGCGTTGTCGATGGAAACCGCCGGCGTAGCTTCGAGCTCGCCCCCGCGCAGCAGGCCGCCGTACATCCGCACGCAGTTCGATTCGCCGCGTCGGCCGGGCACGTCGTTCCGCGCGAGCACGGCCAAGGTGGCCTTCTCGCCCGGCACGACCAGATCGGTAACGTCGTATTTCCAGGTACCGCAATAGGCCCAGTCGTGGGCGATGAAGGTGCCGTTGAGCCAGACCCATCCTTGTGCGTTGACGCTGCCGAGCTTGAGCCAGATCCGCTTGCCGGCCCAATGGCGCGGAATCGCGACCAGCTTCTTGTACCAGGCAGCGCCGGTGTAGGCCGCCCGAAGCTTGACGTTCGTCGGCTCATAGGCGAACCGGTTGTTCGCGCTGCTGAGACCCGGTTGGCCGACGCCTTGGGCCTCCCAGCAGCCGGGCACCTGGAGCGGCCGCGCGGAGGGGAGCGCACGCCCCGGCAGATGCCAGCCGGCGGCTTCGCCCTGGAGCTTGGGATCGGTGCAGAAGTCCCACGCCCCGTTGAGGCTGACGGTTTCGCGGAGCGGCGACCGCAGCGCGGGATTGACCACGGCCGGCGAGGGCTCGCGGCCCTGCCACCGCGGCTTTTGGTTCTTGGCAAACCACTGGCGCAGCAGTTTTTGGCGATCATTGGGCACGGCCGTGGGCTCTTGGCAATGTTCGTCGTCGCTGTGCTCGACGCTCCAGCCGGGCCACTCGCGGAAGGCATGGTAGGACCAATCCCAGCCGTGCTTCTCGAAGATGTCGAGGACATCGCGCAGATAGCGATAGGCGCTACTGTCGGGGGCCCAGCGGATGGCGCTGAACTCACCAATGTAGATCGGCACGCCGTAGTTCTTTTGGAAGTCGATGACGGGCTTCAAGGCCGCTTCGAGCTGCGCCTTGTCGCACATCTTGCCGTCGATCAGGCCGGGATAGCTACAGCGCGTCGTGCCCCCGTGTACGCCCTGGTGGGTAAACGCGTGCGGCAGGTACATGTGGACGCTATAGACGACGTTCGGCACGTCCAGGGGCTTGAATCCCTCCAGGCCGTAAGGACCGCCGCCCGCGCCGGACTCGACGATGATGGCATGGTCGGGGTCGATGGCCCGGACAGCCTTTGCGGTGGTCTCGGCGAGCTCTTGCCAGTCGAGCAGGTCTTCGGGGACGGCCCCTTCGATCGGCTCATTGACCAGGTCATACCCCCAAACGACCTTCGACGACTTGTACTTGTGGGCCATGCGCTGCCAGACCTCGACGAACTTCTGCTGGCAGGCCTTGTCGGTAAAGAGCCCCTTGCCGGAGCCCGCAGGGCCGCTCGGCGGAGAGTGCAGGTCCACGAGCACATACAGCCCATACTTCTCGCAAGTCGGCAGCGCGGCATCCAGTCCGGCAAGCCGCTCGGCCAGCCAGGTCTCGTAGGCACTGAGATCGAGCGTGTCGCCTTTCGGGTCCCAGCCGGCGAGCTGCCAGCGCACCAGATTGGCGTTCCAGTCCTTGCCGAAGGTCCGCAGGCTCTCCGCATCCACGCCGGGGCTAACCATCGCCCCGCGCAGACGCGGCAGATCGTGGCCCTTGTAGAGCGGCCCGGCGACCTTGCGGGGCGTGACCACAAAGGGCGGCTTGCGGATCGTCACTTTGAGGTCATCAAACCAGACACGGCCCGTCACGCTCTCCAAGCCGAGGGCCAGAGTGGCCGAGATCGCGTCCTCGGGGACGCGTACGGCGGAGACCACGTGCCGCCAGTCGAAGGTGCCGGTGCCGATGTCGGCCTGCGGGTGTTGCTTACCGCCCGGCATCTCGATGACGAGCATGACTTTTATGCCGTTCCATGACACTGGCTTTGCCGAGACATCTTCGGCCTTCACCATGGCAGAGAAGTGCACCAGGCAGCCGCGCATCCGCTCGATGGGCAGCGGACGAAAGACCATCGAAGCCCCGACCGCCGACCCGGCAGGTCGCTCGATGACGATGCCCTGGCCGGCTTGATAGCCTGATCCCAATCGCGTTCCGGCGGGCCAACCGTCGAGGGCCTGGGCCCCCTCGAAATCGGCGGCAAAGATCACATCGCCCCGCTTGGGGGTGCTGTCAGCGATTACCGAGTTTATAGGAGCACTAGCGGCGAGAACGAGCAGGGCAACGATCGGGGTTCTCATTTCTACGGTCCTCAGGTGTGTGGACTTCAGGGGGGACCAGGTGTGTGTCTCCGATTGTACCACCGCCGGTCGCAGGCCGCTATTGTCACACCGGGACTGCGGCGCGCCAGGCGAGCCGGCCGCAAGACGGCTTCTGCGAAGCGCATGCCGAGGGCTTATTGCCGTCCGCGAATGAGGCTCTCCGCTCCTGCTCGAGGCGCGTTCCCATTTTGGTCCCAGTACGGCGACATGCGGCGGATGTTGGCCACGATCTCGGGGAACACTTCGATGATGCGGTCGATATCCTCGTCCGAGTTGTAGCGGCTGAAGCTGAAGCGAACAGAACCCTGAACGGCCGCGTCTGGGACCTTCATGGCCCGCAACACATGAGAGGGCTCCAACGTGCCCGACGTGCAGGCGGAACCGCTGGACGCGCAGATGCCGCAATAACTCAGTGGGAAGAGCAGCGATTCCCCTTCCACGCAATGGCAGGAGACGTTGAGCGTGTTGGGGAGCCGGGGGGCCTTCTTGCCGTTGACCTGCACGTACGGGATCTGCTCCTCGATGGCTTTTTCAAGGCGATCGCGAAGGCCGCGCACCCTTGTCTCTTCGTCGCCATAGTTTTCGGCGGCCAGTTGCATGGCCTTCGCCAGGCCCACGATATAGGGAACGTTTTCGGTCCCGGCGCGGCGGCCTTCCTCCTGGTGGCCACCGATCAGGAACGACCGGCAGGGCGTGCCTTTCCTGATGTAGAGCGCGCCGATCCCCTTGGGGGCGTGCAACTTGTGGCCCGAAAACGACAGCAAGTCGACGTGCCGGAACTCGCGTTTCAAGTCGATGGCGATCTTGCCGACGGACTGGGTTGCATCGGTGTGGAAAACGATGGCAGGATCGGTCTCTTTGGTCAGCCGGGACAATTGGTCGATGGGAAAAACGACCCCGGTCTCGTTGTTGGCGTGCATGATGCTGACCATGAGCGTGTCGGGCGTAAGCGCCCTGACAAACTCGCCCACGTCGAGATTCCCGTCGGCGTCGACGTGGAGGAAGGTGACCTCATAGCCATCGTGCTGAAGTTCCTTGCAGACCTCGAGGACGGCCGGATGCTCGACGGCGGTGGTGATCACCCGTCGGCGGTTCCGATTGGCTTTTGCGGCGCCGAAGATCGCCATATTGTTGCTTTCCGTGGCGCAGGCCGTAAAGACGAACTGCTCCGGATCGGCGATCCCAAAATGCCCGGCGATTTGTTGGCGGGCCTCTCTTAACGCCTGGTTGATCCGGCGGGCGGGGTCGTACATCGAGCTGGGGTTGAAATAGTCCTCCGTGAAGAACGGCATCATCGCCGCCCGGACTTCCGGGGCGACTTGGGTGGTGGCGTTGTTGTCGACGTAAATGATCTTCATGTTTTGTTCCATCATTTAGACGCCAATGACTCGGATCCGCTGATCCACCATCTCTTTGAGCGTTTGTTCCACCAGCATGCGCAGGGTTTGACTGGCGCTCGCGCAACCCTCGCAGGCGCCGGTGAGACGGCAGTAGACGAGCGTATCCTTGATATCGAGAATCTCCAGGTTCCCGCCGTCGTTCTGGAGCATGGGCCGCACGTACTCCTCGATCGCCTTTTCCACCCTCTTGCTGAACTGGAAGGGCGAAAGCTGACCCTCGCTTTCGCCGGCGGGGCGGGCGGGGGGCGTCCCCAGGGGCATCGTCTGGGGGAGGATCGTTAGCTTTGCCTCGCCGGTACCCCAGACGTCATTCAACAGGTCTTGGAGCCCACCCGGAACGTGGTGACAAGACATGCAGGCTCCGCCCGCTTTAATGGCGTTGGTGATTTCCGGGATGGTGTGGAGATTCAACTCGCGAATCTTGCGCCGGATGTACGGTTCACTCAGGGAGAAACACTTACAGACGATCCGCCCTTCTTGACGCTCGTCCGCGTGCATGTCGACGCCCAGACTCTGCAGATCCACACCCCGCCTCTGGGCCCAATTGAAGACGGCCGCTTCCAGGGCCTCCGCCCCCATCACCGAGCAATGGATTTTTTGCCGGGGCAAGCCCTCCAGAAACGCCACGATGTCTTTGTTATTGATTTTCAGCGCTTGAATGGGCGTCAGGTTCCCCTGCTCGATCAAAACGCAAAGGGCCTCGGAGGCGGCAATCGCCGACGTGCAACCGAACGTCAAATATCGCGCCGCGGTAATGACGTCCTGCGTGGGGTCCGTGGGATGGCGTTTCACGCGGAAGGTGAAACGGAGGGCGTCGCCGCAGGACATCGAGCCGTGCTCGCCAAGGCCGTCCGGGTCTTCGATTTCGCCCAGGTGGGTCCCCGGCTTGCCATGGACCGCGTCCATGAAGAGTTGCTTCGTTTTCTCGCTATATTCCCAAGCCATCATAGCCCTCCAGTTCCGCGTCAGGCCCATGTGCATGAGCCAATCGATTAATGTCTTAAGTTTACTATAATTTGATCTTCAAGGCGATGGGGCGGACGAGCCCGGCCGCTACGCGAGTTTTCGCGGCACGCGTGCCGAACGCTTATTTGCGGCGAAAGACGTGCTTCACCCGCTCTAAGGGATCGGCCAGCTTTTCGACCTCGGCCAGCGTGTTATAGAAGTAGAAGCTTGCCCGAGTCGTGGCTCTTACGCCGAATCGTTTGTGCAGTGGCATGGTGCAATGATGCCCGGCCCGGATGGCCACGCCATACTGATCGAGTTCATAGGCCACGTCATGAGCGTGTGGCCGATCGCCTTCGAACACGAAGCTGACGATGCCGGTCTTATGCTCGGGCGCCGGACCGATGATGCGGATGCCGCCCACCGCGGCCAACACCTCGTGGGCCCGTTCGGTCAGGCGGCGCTCATGTGCCTCGATGGCCTCCAGTCCGACGGCATTCAGGTAGTCGATGGCCGCCCCCAGTGCCACGGCAGGCACAATCGGCGGCGTACCGGCCTCGAACTTACCCGGCAAATACAGCGGCCGAAAACCTTGCAGCGTCACCTCCTCAATCATCCCGCCGCCGCCCAGGAAGGGCGGCATGGCCTCGAGCAGATCGAGCTTTCCGTAAAGCACGCCGATGCCCGAGGGACCGAGCATTTTGTGCCCGCTGAAGGCCAGAAAGTCGACGTCCAGGGCCTGCACGTCGATCGGCATGTGGGGCACGCTCTGGGCGCCGTCGACCAGCACCACCGCGCCGACATCGTGGGCGCGGCGGATGATTTCGGCGATCGGGTTGACGGTGCCCAACACGTTCGAGACGGCCGTCACCGAGACCAGCTTCGTCCGCTTGCCGAGGAGCGTGTCCAAGGCGTCGAGCCGCAGCCGGCCGTCATCGGTCAAGGGGACGTGACGCACCACGGCGCCGGTCCGCTCGGCCAGTTGGTACCAGGGGACGAGGTTCGAGTGGTGCTCCATCTCGGTCAGCAGGATTTCGTCGCCGGCGCGGACGTTGGCGTCGCCCCAACTCCGTGCGACGAGATTGATCGAATGGGTGGTGCCTGAGGTGAAGATGACCTGCTCGGTGGTCGCGGGGCTATCGCCCTCGGGCGGTTCGCTGGGGGCGTTGATGAAGGCGCGGACCTTCTCCCGGGCGGTCTCGTACAACTCGTCGATCTCTTCGGAGAGCACGTGAATGCCGCGATGGACGTTGGCGTAATGGTGCTCGTACGCCTCGACAATCGCGTCGATCACCTGCCGTGGCCGCTGGCTGGTGGCGGCGTTGTCGAAATACACCAGCGGCACGCCGTCGTGAACGGTGCGCGAGAGAATGGGAAAGTCGGGCCGAAACCGCACGGGGTCGAGGCGTTTCGCTTCACTCGACTCGGTAACGATCGTCATGAAGTCTTCTCCGCCGCGCCACTGGCGGAGCCAGTGCCATCTGCCGACGTGCCGTTGCCCTCGACGGGCGAATAGATCGCCGCCTGCAGCACCCGCCACGAAAGGAGGCAGCATTTCTGCCGGTTCGGCGTCAGGCGGACACCGAACAGTTCGAGCATATCCTTCGCGGTGAACTTCTTCACCTCTTCGATCGGCTTGCCATCGAACTTTTCGACCAGCATCGAGGCGGCGGCTTGCGAGATGCAGCAGCCATCGCCGTTAAAGTACACCTGCTTGAGCGTGCCTTTGTCGTCGACTTGCAGTTCCAAACGAATCACGTCGCCGCACAATGGGTTATTGCCCTCGTGCGCGTGAGTGCAGCGCTGACACCGCCCCCGATGGTACGGGTCTTCGTAGTGATCCAGGATCCGCTCTTGGTACAGTTCTTCGTCAGCAAACATGGCCGGTGGGGTGTGGAAACGCCTTTCTTCTCTTCCTGGGGACGCCGAGCGCTCCCTTCCTGTTAAGTCTACGACGCCGAACGACCCCCGACAAGTGAGGGGCGCCGTGACGGATGGGTGGCCGTTGGCAATGTGACAATCGAATAGCCGGCGGCTAATGACGGTCGCGAAATCGATGCCCGACGGATACGCAACGCGCGCCGCGTGGACGCGGCGGCTAAACAGGACGCCGCAATATTGTGCCCTAAAGTTCTTGCTTGGTCGTCTGTCGCGCGCTATCATCGTTGCGGCGTCCATCGGTGGTCGGCATAATTCAATAACTTTCTACGGGAGACAGCTTGCCATGAAATATGTGCGGTTGCTACTGATGACGGGTGGTTTGTGCCTCGGTGCCGCGGCGGCGTGGGCCGCGGAGGACGACTTCGCGGCCGTCGAACGGCAGTTTCGCGAGCTGCCCATGGAAGCGCGCCGGCTGTTGGGCCCGCTCTTCTTTATCCATGGCGACGAAAGCCCCGCGCGGCTGCAAATGTACGTCGCCAAGATTGCCGAGGGGGGCAATGGCTGCTTCACGGCCGAGTCGCGTGTCCATCCCGATTGGCTTGGCCCCGGTTGGTTTCGCGACCTGGCGATCTGTCTGGAAGCGGCCAAGCAGCACAACCTGAAGATGTGGATCTTCGATGAGAAATGGTTCCCCAGCCAGGTGATCGACGGCAAGGTGCCGCCCCGCTACGCCGGCAAGCGGCTCGAGGCGGCCGCCGTCGACGCGGAAGGGCCGCGGACGTTCGAGGCGGCGGGCTACGGCGGCCCGCGCTATATCGCCGCCGTGGCCGGGCGGGTGGCGGCCGACGGGCGGATCAACGGCCAGAGCCTGATCGATCTGGCCCCACACGCCCGCGCGGGCAAGCTCTCCTGGCCGGTGCCGGCGGGCAAGTGGCGGATCATGAAGTTCAGCTACCGGCCCGAGGCGACTTTCGTCCGCGTCGACGGAGCGAGCAAGGATTGCGTGGACTGGTTTCTGGAAACCGTGTACCAGCCGCACTACGAGCACTTCAAGGCCGATTTCGGCCGCACCATCGCCGGTTTCTTCTACGACGAGCCGGAGACCCGCGGCGACTGGGGCACCGAACTGAACCGCGTGCTGGAGGAACAGGGGGTGGATTGGAAGAAGGCCTACGTCGCCTACAAGTTCGCCCTGGCCGGCGAGGATCAGGTGGCCGCTCAGTATGGCTATCTCGACGCCTTCGCCGAAGCCTGGGGCCGCACCATGTACGGCGGGATGAGCCGCTGGTGCCACGAGCATGGCGTCCGATCGATCGGCCACTTCCAAGACCACAACGGCGCCTACTTCGACCGTGAGATGAACGCCGGCGACCTGATGCGATTGCAAGCGCACAGCGACATGGGGGCTATCGATCTCATTTGCCGGCAGCTCATCATGGGCAAGCGCACGGACGTCGAGCATCCCATCCCGGGTTGGGAGTTCGCCGTCTTGGCGCCCAAGCTGGCCAGTTCCTGCTCGCACCTGTTCGGCAAGACCGACGACGTGAGTATGGTGGAAATCTTCGGTGCGCGGGGACAAGACATCGGCTATCCGGAAATGAAGTGGTGGACCGACTCCGTGCAGGTATCGGGCCTGAATTTCCTGATTCCGCATTCGTTCAACGCGCGGGCGCCTTACGACACGGATTGCCCGCCGTATTTCTATAACGGCGGTTACGAGCCGCGCTGGCCGTTGTATCGCGTGTACGCCGATTACACGAGCCGGCTGAGCCTGCTCATGACCGGCGGGCGGCACGTCTGCCCGGCGGCCTTGCTGTTCGGCGGCAATACGACGCGGTTGGGCAAGTTCGTGCTGCCCGAAGGCATGACGATGGCCTTGCAGGACGTGGGCTTCGATTGCGATTGGATGCCGCTGGCGGCCTTCGAGCGGGACGCCGCGCTCGCCGGCCGCGAGGTACGGCTCCAGGGCGAACGGTTCCGGGTGCTGATCGTGCCGCCGCTGGAAGTGATTCCCTATGCCACGCTGCTAAAGGCCAAGGAGTTCTTCGACCGCGGCGGGGTGGTCATGGGCTATGGATTTCTGCCGTCGAAGTCGGCAACCATCGGCAAGCCGGCCGCGGAGATCGCCGCGCTGTGCCGCGCGGTCTGGGGCGACGGCGTTCGGCCCGGGCGGACCGCTTGCAAAACCAACTCGGCCGGCGGCCGATCGTATTTTCTGCCCGAGAAGGTCACGCCCGAGGACGTCGCGGCGGCGCTTTCGGATGCCGGCGTGCACGCCACGCTGGAAGTCACTGCCGGCCAAACCGGCGGCTGGCTGCACGTGCTGCATCGCCAGAAGGCCGGACGCGACGTGTTTCTCGTCTGCAACCAGAACCACCAAGGCCCGCCGCGGCGGCTGACCTTCCGCATTGCCGCCCGCGGCGAGCCGGAATGCTGGGATCCCGTGCGTAACGCAATCACCGCCGTCGCGTTCCGGCGAATCGATGACCAGACGGTGGAAGTGCCGCTCAGGATGGAGCCGTTGGAGACCGTGCTGCTGGTGTTTCAGCCGCGAAAGATCGCGCGGCCGCTGCGAATCGATCCCGAGGTGCAGCCGCTGCGGCGGCCCATCGTCCTGGCGCGGGAGGCGAATCCTGCGACTGCCGCCTTGCCTCCGCTCGATGGACGCCGGGCAAAGACCCTCAGTCCCGTGGCGGCGGCCGATCCGTTCCGGGCGCATTTCGCGTTGCCGGCCGACGTAGACCCGGCGAAATGCCGCGTTTATCTGGAGATGGAAGGGCTGCCGGACGATTCGGCCGCCGTGACGGTCAATGGCATGCGCGCCGGCGGCGTGATCGGGCGGCCGTTGCGGCTGGAGATTGGCCGCCACGTTCGGCCCGGCAGCAACCTGGTGGTGATCGAACCGTTGGCCCCGAGGAGGGCGAAAATTGCCGTGTATTGATTGCGGGCGGAATTGACTCTCCCCTCTAAAGGTGGTATGATTGAGGGATTGTGCCCTGATCCTTATCCAAGGTCCGGAGAAAAAGTTATGTGTGCCGCATATCGAGGTCTTGTGTCTGGCTTGACGGTTGTCATGCTCTGGTGCGTGGCGAGCGGGGGCTTCGGCCAGGAGAGCACGAAGCCGAGTCTACAGGAAGGCATCAAGACCAGCGCCGAGCGGGCGGCCTTGGACCTCGGCGGCGGCGTCAAACTGGACCTGGTCTTGATTCGGCCCGGCACCTTCATGATGGGCGACGAAAAAGGGGGCGACGATGAAAAGCCGGTCCACAAGGTCAACATCACCAAGCCTTTTTACATCGGCCAGTACAAAGTGACGCAGCAACAATGGGAGAGCCTGATGGGGAGCAATCCCAGCAGCGCCAAAGACCCGAAAAACCCCGTGGAAAAGGTGAGCTGGGAAGACTGTCAGGCCTTCCTCAAGAAACTCAACGACAAGTTCGGCGATAAGACCGTGAAGTTCTCGCTTCCGACCGAGGCGCAATGGGAGTATGCCTGCCGCGCGACAAAAACCACCCCGTATGGCTTCGGCGACAAGGAAACCGATCTCGGCCGCTACGCCTGGTACATCGAAAACTCGAAAGGCAAGATCCATCCCGTCGGCGAGAAGAAGCCCAACGCCTGGGGCCTCTACGACATGCACGGCGACGCCTGGGAGTGGTGTGCCGACTGGTACGACAAGGCTTACTACAAGGCATCGCCCGCCAACGATCCGGCCGGTCCCGCTACCGGCACGTTCCGCGTTTGCCGTGGCAGCAGTTGGGATAACATGGCGGCCGACTGTCGCTGTGGATTCCGCCTCTTCGGGATGCCGTCGGATCATTTCCCATACATCAGTTTGCGGGTGGTGTGCGGCTGGTAGCAGGCGAGCTTTGTTGGCCGGCGGCGGCTCGTGGCCGGTCAAGAAATACAATCGGGCTGCCGACCTCATGGCCGGCAGCCCGATTGAGCAGAGTTTTGCCGCGATCTTACTTCACGGCGGGCGCTGGGGGCAGCGGCCGGGCGTCAGGGGCCGGTACCGGCACCATGTAGCCCTTGGCCGGAGCCGACCCGGGGACTACCACGCCGGCGGGCGCCGAGCCATGGCAGCAAGGCGATTCGCAACAGCCCGAGGCGCAACAGCCCGACTCGCAGCCGCACGGCGAACCACAGCAGCAGTCGTCGCCGCAGAACAGGTTCTGGAGGAACTCGAGCACCGGGCGACGATAGAGCTTGTGGCACTTCGGCTCACAGCACTTCGGCGCGCAGCAGGGCTTCACACAGCAAGGCGCACAGCACGGCTTGGCGCAACACGGCGCACAGCAGGGCTTGGCGCAGCAACCGGTGGAGCAACCGCAGACCGGCTCGGGGCAGCAGCACTTTGGCGCCACACAGGCGTTACATTCGCACGCGCCGCAGCCGCAACTCTGCAACCCAAGCAAGCGGTCCAGGATTTCACCGGCGAACCCCGCATTGCATAAGGTAACGCTCACCAAGAGCGCACCAAGGACTGAACTGGCTTTCATTACTCACCGCTCCTTTCTAGAAACTGGGTAGTTCGTGTCTCGGCCTTGCGGCCACAAAGACTGGCGACCGCCGCCGCCTCCACTTTTCGTCTTCTTCGCTACCTTGCATTTCTTCGCTTCGTTCGGTTCAACCGGTACGCGAAGCATCCTCAGTATTAACTTCGGGGCCGTTTAATCCGGAATTGAGTTTGGTAGTGGATAAACCGGCCCCGCGGCGCGAAAAAACGGGCTCACCGCCGCTAGGATCGTTACATCCGGCAAAGTCAACCAAGTTTGAGGAGAGGACAGAGCTGAGCGAGGAGAGGGAAGAGGTGGGGCATGAAATGGCGTTGAAGCCGAGAGCAATCGGGGAGGCGCCACCGGGAAGACGATGCGGCAGGCCCTTCCTTTTCGCCAAGCCACCCTTTTTCGCTATCTTACGCTGAGTCCATTTCGCTGAACGCAGCAAAACGCCTCAAAAAAGAATGCCACCGGCACCTTTCGGCGCGGTGGCATGGATGACTAACTTGATGAGCACTCTGCTATTTCGCGACATCCGGTGTAAGTTCCTTCAAGCGAATGTTGCGGAACTGGACCTTCATAGGGGGCCCGGCATGAATCTGCAGGGCGATGATGCCGTCCTTGCGGGCCATGGTGTCTTCGTCGGTGACTTCACACATCAACTGGCCGTTGATCTTCTGGATGATATGATTGCCCTGGGCAATGATGTCGTATTCGTTCCAGTCCTGCTTCTTGATGACCTTTCCGAGCTTTTGGGCATCGCCAAACCGCTCCTTAACGACGGGCTTGTGGTCGGTCCCGATCACCGTCTTTTGGCCGCGTCCGGCCAGCATTCCCCGGTAGTTCTCGCCGTAGCAGATACCGGTAAATTGGTTTTCCGAGTCCATGTCGGGCTGATAGCCGCTGACGCGCCACTTCTCCGGCCCTTCCCAACTTCGAATCTGGATGCCTGAATTGGCAAAACCCAGATTGGGCATGCGGAACTCGGCCTTCAACTCGAAATCGCCCGGCTTGCCTCCGCGCCAAATGAGGAAGGTGTTGCCCTTGGCGGGATTTTCCTGCGTGGTTTGGCCGGTGATCGTCCCGTCCTCGACGCGCCAGAGCTTGGGATTGCCGTCCCAACCATCGAGCGTCTGGCCATCGAAAATTGCCTTGAATCCCTCCTCCTCGGCGGCCAGCGTGGTCGAGCCGCGGAGTCCGAGAGGCAGTAGCAGCAGACCGGTGATGGCCACACCCAAAAACTTCGTGAAACATCGCATCGTTTTGCTCCTCTTCAGTGAAGATTCAGAAATCGGACTGTGCAGCCGCCCCATACCCGCGGTAGCTTGCCCCTCCCGCGTTTTTCCCAGGCTCGCTCGTTGACGCGGCTTTACACTGACCGTACGCCGAGCCTACCCCGGCCACGGCGGGATGTCAAGCGCCGGGGCAAAATGGCGGTGGCAAGATTTCCTGGCGGCCGTTCTCTTGTAGCCGGCACGCGGCGTGCAAGCAGGCCGGCTAAACTGACGGCACCGAATACTTTGGCGAAGATTGGTAACCGCCGGCACGAAATATAGCAATATCCTGGGGGTTGACGGCCGCCGATCGAAGAGTAACTTATGTCAGGGCTTCTCGAACGGCATTTTTCCAGACGTTTTCCGGGAGGTTTCCTGCCATGAGCGTTCACGAATTGCGGCCGATGGGCGTTGGCGACATCCTCGACACCACTTTTCGGCTTTACCGGCAGCGGTTTCTCACTTTTTTGCTGATCGCGTTGGTCGTTTATCTCCCCTACGCGATTCTGCTGTCGCTGCTGCAGGGCTCGGGCCCAGTCGTCGCCGAAACGGATCCTTCGCTGGGGCCGCAGGTCAATGGAAATGCTGTCGGGTTGCGGATGATCGGCGTGGGCCTGTTTACGCTGATTCTCATGCCGCTCTGCACCGCGGCGCTGATCCATAACATCTCGGCCACGTACCTCGGCGAGCGGCTTTCGGCGGGAGATTCCTACGCCCGGGCGATGCCGCGGGTGCTCCCCCTGCTGTGGACGCAATTCCTCGTTGGCGTTGTGGTGATGCTCGGCATTCTTATGTTTGTCGTTCCCGGCATCATTTTTTCTCTCTGGTTTTCGGTGGCTATCCCGGTGGTGATTCTGGAGTCGATGGGGGGATTCCGGGCCATGGGCCGCTCGCGGCAGTTGGTGCGGGGAAACCTCGATAAGGCTCTCAAGCTTGGCCTGGCGGTGTTCTTTCTGAGTTTCATTTTCGGCATGGTGATCAACGCCCTGGTGCGATTCGTTCCCTGGCCTCATCCGGCCTTGGCCACGTTTGTGGTCAGCATCCTGCCGGCGCTTTGGTTGCCCATCCAAACGGCGCCGAGCATCTTGCTTTACTACGACTTGCGCATCCGCAAAGAGGCTTTCGATCTCCAGCAACTCTCCGTGATGATGAACCCACCGGCACCGGCGGCTCCATGAGAAGAGATCACATCGGAGCCTGGCTGCTGGCGATCGCTCTGGCATGCGTCGCGAGTGCCACTGGCTCGGCCAGTGCCGCCCTCGTGCAGGGCACGGCGTCGAGTGGGCCGGAAGCCTTTCACGCGCGGACGCGGGCGGCCATTCGCGAGGTGCTGGCCCAGCGTGAGTTTGCCGACTTACAGGTTGACGAGAACGTCTTTTGGCAGCGCTTGTTCGGTAGAATCTTCGGCATGGTGCGCCGCATTTTTGCGCCCCTGACTCACTTGGCCCCCTGGATACTGTGGACGATCGTGATCTGGATGCTGCTGACGCTGGCGGCCATCCTGGGGCACTTAATCTACGTGCTGGTCAAGCTTGTCGGGGCGCCGCTGCAAACCGCGGGCGGGGGCCGTTCCGCAGGCGGTCGTCCGCAGGATCTGTTGGGAATCCGCGACTTGGATTTCGACGCGGTTTATGCCCAGGCCGGCCGGCTGGTGGGCGCCGGCGACTGGGCGGCCGCCACCCGCTATTTGTACGTCGCGGCCATCCTCTGGCTCGACCGCCAGGGCCGCATCGCCTTTCGGTCGTCGAAGACCAATCGCGATTACCTCCAAGAATTGCAGCCGGCGGCCCGGCAGCAGGAGTTGTTTCGCCGGCTGACGGGCCGTTTCGAGCCGATCGTCTACGGTGGCCAGGCCGCCACGAAATCCTCGACCGACGACATGACCAGCAGCGTGGAAGGTTTATTTCATGGGCCGACTGGCACTCTCGCGGGCTGATCGACTGCTGCTGGGCATCGTGCTGGTGACGGCGGTGCTGGGCGCGCTGGTCACGTGGCTGATCCTCCCGCCTGAGAAGGTCGGCGCGACCGAAAGACTCCCGTCCACGTTCTTCAACGTCGCCTCTGGAACGAAGGCCGCCTATGAGGTGCTCGAACGGCTGAATTATCCGGTCGGCCGGCTGCGGCACCGCATCGACGCGGAGACGCTGGGGGCGACCGGCACGCTGTTTTTGCTGCAACCGGAGGTCGGCCTGGATCGCGACGAGATGGCGGCGCTGCTGGCATGGATCAAAGCGGGGCATGCGTTGGTTTTGATTCCCGGCCCACCGGAGGGCCCCTTTCCCGCGCCACCGGTGCGGCGGCAGAAAACGCCGCCTGCCACTGCTCCTGAGAACGAGGGGAGCTTGTTGGACGAGTGGTTCCGGTTTGTCGAGGTGCCGGAGAAGGCCGGGGAGGAACGAAGGGGACAGTCCCCGTTCTCGCCATTCTTGAAAAGCAGATTTCGGCCCGCTGCGGCTCGCGAGCCGCTCCTGGCGGGCATCGGCGAATTATGGGCCGACGGCCACGAGCGGTTCAAGCCGCAATCACCGCTGGCCGGTCCGCTGGAAAAGCTGGCCCCCCACGTCTTTTGGAAAGACAAGGCGGGAATCGTCGGCCTGTGGGCCGCGCTGGGCGGGGGCACCATTGTCGCTTTGGCCGACCCTTACCCGCTGAGCAACCTCGGGCTCAGCGATGCCGACAACGGCTTGTTGGTCGCCAATCTGGCCCGGGAATTGTCGTCGCGCTATCCGGGCCAAATCATGTTCGACGAATTTCATCTCGGCTTCCCGCAACAAGATTATTCGGCGGTGGCGTTGGCCAAGCTGGTGCTTGCCGGCCCATGGCGGTGGGCCGTGGCGCAGGCGATCGTCGTCACCGTTCTGGCGCTGTGGGCCGGGGCGGTTCGTTTCGGCAGCCCCCGCGACGTAACGCTGCGGCGACGCCGGCAACATCGGGAGTTTGCCGAAGCCGCCGGCCGGTTGCTCAACGAGGCCGGCGCCACCCGCGTGGCCGCCGAAACTCTCTATCGCCACTACCGCGACCGGCTGTGCCGGCTGCTGGAACTGAGGCCGGAAGCCGACGACGGCCGGCTGGCCCAGGCCGTGCGCGAGCGGTCGGGCCAGGACGTCGCCGCACTGTTGCAGCAGGCCCGCGGCGCCACGGCGGCGGCGGTCGGCCGCCAGAAACTGCTCACCCTTACCCGACAACTTCACCACCTTGTGGAGACGCTGGATCATGGAGCTTGACCGAGTGACGCAAACCGCCGAGGCCATTCGCCGCGAATTGGCCAAGGTGATCGTCGGCTTGGACGCCGCGTTGGAGCAGACCGTCGTGGCCCTGCTGGCCGGCGGACACGTGCTGCTGGAAGGGCCTCCGGGAACGGCCAAGACGCTGCTGGTGCGGGCGTTGGCGCTCGCCGTCGGCGGCCAGTTTCACCGCATTCAGTTCACCCCCGACCTGATGCCGGCCGACATCATCGGCACGAACATTTTCCACGCTCCTACGACCACCTTCCAGTTTTCGCCGGGGCCGCTCTTCTGCGACTTGCTGCTGGCCGACGAGATCAACCGCGCGCCGGCAAAAACCCAGTCGGCCCTGCTCGAGGCGATGCAAGAGCAGCAAGCCTCGGTGGACCGGGAGGTCCATGCGTTGAGCCCCGTCTTCACCACCTTCGCCACGCAGAATCCGATTGAATATGAAGGAACGTATCCGCTGCCCGAGGCACAACTGGACCGCTTCCTGCTGAAGATCCTGGTCGGCTATCCGGAAAAGCGGCAGGAGACCGAGATCCTCGAGCGGTACCAGGCCGGTTTTGACGCGACCCGGCTCGGCACGTTCGGCGTCGAACCGTGCACCAGCGTGGCGGAGTTGGTCGAACTGCGCGCCGCCGTGCGGCAAGTCGTGGTGGCCCCGCCGCTGCTGGAATATGTCACCTCGATCATTCGGGGCACGCGCGAGCTGCCCGCGCTGACGCTCGGCGCCAGCCCGCGGGCAGGCGTCATGCTGTTCCTGGCCAGCAAGGGCCTGGCGGTGCTGCGGGGACGTTCGTATGTTACCCCGGACGACGTGCGCGACCTGGCGGCCCCCGTGCTTCGCCACCGCATCGTGCTGAACCCGGAAGCGGAAATCGAAGGCACGACGGCCGACCAATGTATCGCGCGGGTTTTGGAACGAATCGAGGTGCCGAGACTGTAACAGCGACCTCCCCTCTCCCTTTGGGAGAGGGGTCGGGGGTGAGGGCGGCGGGCGAGCGAGCAGATTTGAGATCTTTCCCGCTGCTGCCCTCACCCTGCCCTCTCCCGGAGGGAGAGGGGACCGCTGTTGTAGACGCTTTGCCATCGGATTGGTTTTGACGACTGATGTTTCTTCCCACACGAAAACTGCTCCTGCTGCTGGCATTGCCCGTGCCGGTTCTGCTCGTTTTTCCCGAGCAGACCGCGGCCATGCTGGCGATCGGCTACGACGTGGCAATCCTGTTTCTCGCCGGGCTGAGCGTTCTGTTGTCGGCCCGGCCGGGGCAGATCGACGTCCGGCGGCAGTTGCCGGGGCACCTCTCGCTGGGCGCGACGAACCACGTGGGCTGGGAGATCCGCAATCTGGCCCACACGGCGGTTCGCTTCGAGCTGACCGAAGACGTGCCCGAGACAATCGAGCGCGACCGGGCGACGGTGGCGGCCGCCATATTGCCCCATGCCACGGCCGAATTGCGTTATGGCGTGGTGCCGACGCGGCGGGGGCAGTACGAGTTCGGCGACATCTTTCTCCGCTGGCGGACGCTGTGGGGGCTGGTGATTCGCCAACAGCGGATTCGGGCCCGGCAGGGCGTGAAAGTCTATCCGAACGTGGCCAACCTGGCCCGCTACGAGTTGGCCGTCCGGCAGCACCGGACCACGGAAATCGGCCTGCTGCCGCTGGGCCTGCGCGGCCGGGGAAGCATGTTCGAGAGTCTCCGCGACTATGTGCCGGGCGACGATCTGGCCGACGTTGCCTGGAAGGCCACCGCCCGCCACAACCGGCTCATCACCCGGAACTACGAAACCGAGCGGAGCCAGAACGTGCTGGTGATGCTCGATTGCGGCCGGCTCATGGTTCCCCAGGTAGATCAACTGTCGCGGCTGGATTGCGCGATCAATGCCACGCTGCTGCTGAGCTACGTGGCCATGAAGCAGGGCGACCACATCGGGCTGATGGCCTTCAGCGACCGCCTGGAAACTTACGTGCCGCCGGTCAAAGGGCGGGCGGCGGTGGCGCGGATGAACGAAGCGCTGTATCGGCTGGAAGCCCGGCTGCGCGAGTCGGACTACGAACAGGCATGCAGATTCCTGGCCCTGCGCCATCGCAAGCGTTCGCTGATCGTGGTGCTGACGGACGTGATCGACAAGGAGGCGTCGGCCGTGCTGTTGGCGCACATGGCCCGTTTTTCCCGCTATCATTTGCCGCTGTGCGTCACGCTGCGAAACCTGGAGGTCGAGCGGCTGGCTGCCGCCGAGCCGGAGATGGCGACGGATTGCTTTAGCAAGACCGTGGCGCTAAAGTTGCTTGCCCGCCGGGCCGAGGCGTTGGCCCGCATGCGCCGTTCGGGGGTTGACGTGCTGGACGTCGATCCGCGGCAACTGACGCCGCAACTGCTGCACCGTTATTTGCTGCTGAAGGTGCGGAACCGGTTCTAGGTGTAGCACAGCCGCCTTCGGCTGTGCGAATCGTCGGACACAGCCGAGTAGGTCAGGCACACCGTGCCTGACAAATGTCTGACCGGTTTGGGTGTCAGGCACGGAGTGCCTGACCTACTACTACTGAAACTGCGGAAGCGGTTCTAACGGAGGGCTCCGCGGCCCGCCAGCAGCAAGTAGAGCCAGAAGACGACGGCCAGGGCAACGCCCAAAATCACCTTGAGCGGCTCGGGGATGGCGTCGCTGGGGGTGACAAAGCCTTCGAAGATGCCGGCCATGATGAAGGCGGGGATCAGCCCGACGGCCAACTGCACGGCCCGCACGGCCTCCTCGCGGAGTGCGCGGCGGCGGGTGCGCTGGCCCGGACACCAGAGGCTGTAGCCCAAGAGCAGGCCCGCGCCGCCGGCGACGACCACGGCGCTGAGTTCCAGCGCCCCGTGCGGGAGAATGACCATCCAGAGCTGCCGGCCGATGCCGCTTCGGGCGAAGGCGCCGGCAATTCCACCCAGCATGGCCGCATTGGTCACGAGCATATAGACCGTGCCGATGCCGAAGGTAATGCCCAAGGCAAAGGCGGCCAGCGCTACTTTAATGTTGTTGAGGATGACGAAGCTCGACAAGAGCGGATTGCCTTTGTGGCCGAAGCGCTCGCGGATATCGGCCACGGTCTTGGCCCCGCGGAACTCGCGGTCGGCGCCGCCGAGGATGTCGGCCACGGTTTGCGGCGATTGCTGCACGGTCGAGTAAGCCATGAGCGAAATCGCGGCGGAAAGGAGAAAGCTGGCCGCCGTGAATTTCCACGTTTGGCGGAACAGGCGGGGATAGGCGACGAAAAAAAAATCGCCGAGCCGCCACGACCGGTCCGGTCCGCCGCGGTAGATTTGGCCATGCGCGCGAGTGATGAGCCGATTGAGCGGGGCCACGACTGCCGGATCGCCGCTGGCAGCCCGCACGCGGGCCAAATCGGCGCAGGCGGCCTGATACAGCTCGGCGAGATCGCCGACGTCTTCGGCCGGGGTGCGGCGCGGTCCGCGACGGTACAGCCGGTCGACAATGACCTCCAACCGCTGCCACACGGGCCGGCGCTCTTGCAGCCAGTCGTCAAGACTCATAGTGGCGTCCCTCGGCCAGCCGTTCCAGGTAACTCTCGGCGTCGCGGTACTGCCCGGCGTACTTGGCGTGCAACGGACCGGCCAGGCGCTCGGCCAGTTGCCGGCGAGCCTCGGGCAATAGTTCGGCACGCCGCTGCAAGAAACCGGTGATCACCCGGCGTTCTTCGGCCGTCAACTCGGCGTTGGCGGCCGCGACGGCAACCGGGTCTGCCGGCCGCTTCTTGTCGGCGTTGGCCCGATAGTCGAGTTGCCCCTCCTTGACCACGATGGTGCCCGCCGCCAGATCGCCGAGTCGCTTGCAGAGCGGATTGGGAAACATCACCAGCGCGCCCAGGGCATAGGCAAAAGGGAGGAAGTCGACCATGCGGAGCAAGTTTCGCACGAGGATGTCATAAACCGTTGCGGGAATGCCGTCGTCGCGAATGACGCGGATTCGCATGGCCTTTTTGCCCGGCGTCTGACCGCGCATCAGCAATTCGAAAAAGATGAAATAACCGCCCGAGACGAGCGCCATTACCAGCGCCAGCACCACGGCCATCAGCCAGTCGATCACGCGGGAAGGGCGAAAGTGATCTCCGAGACCACGGGGCAGGGCAAATCCGAGGATGACCCCCAAAAGCACAAGCGCCAGCACGATCACGCCGAGCACCATGGTGTCGATGAGCATGGCGCAAAATCGCGAACCGAGCCCCGCCAGCTCGAAATCGACCTCGATGTTTTCGGGGGTTTCAAGCGTGTATTGGTCGGCGTTTGACATCGAGGAAATGCCCGTCGCAGGAAGCCCCCGGGAGCGCAGTCCCGGGGCGTTTTTCTAGAGTTTCGTGTCGCCCACCTTGCGGATCCATTGACGGGTCCATTCGACCGATTCGAAACCGAGGTCCATCACGGTGTTGCCCAGGAAAATCATGCCTTCGATGCGGCCCTCTTTGAGCCAGCGCAAACCCGTCTCGCACTGGAGCCGCATGGCGTCAACCGGGATACCCTTTTTCTGGCCGTAATCGATCACGTAACAACCGAGCATCTTTTTCGCCCGGGGGGTAAACTGCTCGAGCCGTTTCCAGTTGGCCTCCAGGTTGACCAACTGGGCCGGGCTCATCGTCCAAAGGGTGATGACGTCGATGAGCTTCAAGTAGTCGCGCAGCGGAAGGTCGAACTGGTTGATATACAGCGTGACGAAGATTTCCAGTTTCGGGTTGATGTCCTTCAACCGGCGGCGGATGCCGGCCAGCTCGTCGACCGAAAGCACCGCCGCTTTGCCGCCGCTCGGGGCGTGGAAGAAATCGTCGAGCATCAGGCCGGCGAAGTTCGGCATGGTCTTCGCCAGATCCAGGACCTCGCTGGTCTCCGCCGGAGCCGTGAACCCGCCGGAACCCACCACCGACCAAACCACCCGCCGCAGCGGGCGCATGGCAACCGCATATTGGGCGAAGGGCGGATTGATACGCCCGTAGGGGGCCTCGCTTTCCGACGACTGCACCACGAGCAGATTAGGAATGTCGAGGTACATGGCACTTTCGACGGGCGTCATCACGGAGCGGCGGCGAATGGTGACGTAGTCGGAGTTGGCGGCGCAGGCAAACACCCAAAAGCGGTCGCGCACCGTGCCCCCGGCAGCGGGCGCCGCTTGGGCCACCGCATGGGCGGCCGGTCCAAGACCGGCCAACCCGACGGCCGCGGACTGGATAAGACGTCGGCGAGTGAGTCTTCGCGTTTCGGATCGTGTTGTCATGGCGTCCTCCGAAAACTGATGAATCGGAAAGTACAGCGTGCGAAACCGCAAGCGGTTCATTCTGCCCTAGAGGATGAATTTGCTGAGGTCCTCGTCCTGGGTCAGCTCGGCCAACCGCTGTTGCACGTAGGCGGCGTTGATGACCACCCGGCCGCGCTGCATTTCCGGGGCCTCGAAACTCAGCTCCTCCAGCAGCCGTTCCATGATCGTGTACAAGCGGCGGGCGCCGATGTTTTGCGTGGTCTGGTTCACCTGGAAGGCGAAGTCGGCCAGGGCGTCGACGGCGTCCTGCTCGAAGGTCAAGGTGACGCCCTCGGTGGCCAGCAAAGCCTCGTACTGCTTGGTCAGCGAGCCTTTCGGCTCGGTCAGGATCCGCACGAAGTCTTCTTTCACGAGGGCTTCGAGCTCGACGCGGATGGGAAAGCGGCCTTGCAACTCGGGCATCAGGTCGCTGGGCTTGGCGCGGTGGAATGCGCCCGCGGCGATGAACAAGATGTGATCGGTGCGGACGTAGCCGTAGCGGGTCTGCACCGTCGTGCCCTCGACGATGGGCAGCAGGTCGCGCTGCACGCCCTGCCGCGACACGTCGGCGCCGTGCGCATGCTCGCTGGCCACGACCTTGTCGATCTCGTCGACGAAGATGATGCCCAGGTTCTCGGCCAGCTCGATGGCCGTGCCGTTCACTTTTTCCTGATTAATCAGCGCGTCGCACTCCTGCTCGAAGAGCACGGTGCGGGCCTGGGCGACGGTCATGTCCCGCCGCACGGTGTTCTTGGGCAGGATTTTCTCGAACATCCCCTGCAGGTCGATGTCCATCTGCTCCATGCCCACGCCGGTGAGCATCATGGGCACGGCCCGCTGCTCCAACTGGAGCTCAACCCGCCGCTCTTCCATTTCGCCGCCGGCCAGCATGGCCCGCATCTTCTCCCGCGTCCGCTCATAGCGCTCGGGCGAGTTGGGGCTGCCCTGCATGGCGTCGAACGCCGGCGGGGCCGGGGCCAGCAGATCGAGCAAGCGTTCCTGGACGCGGCGGCGGGCTTCCGGCTCGACGTTTTCGCGTTCCTTTTCCCGCACCAGGCCGATGGCATTCTCGACCAGTTCGCGGATCATGCTCTCGACGTCGCGGCCGTAGTAGCCCACCTCGGTGTACTTGGTGGCCTCGACCTTGATGAAAGGGGCGCCGGTCAGCTTGGCCAGGCGGCGGGCGATCTCGGTCTTGCCCACGCCGGTGGGGCCGATCATCATGATGTTCTTGGGGGCCACTTCCTGCCGCATCTCGCCTTCGAGCTTCTGGCGGCGCCAGCGATTGCGAATGGCGATGGCCACGGCCCGCTTGGCCGCGTCCTGTCCGACGATATGCCGATCGAGTTCGGCCACGATTTGCCGAGGGGTCAAGTCTCGCACGTTCCTATCCTTGAAAGTTACGGTCCATTGCGGCGCTCCCTGCGCGTCAATTGTTGTTGGAGCCACGCCGGGCTCCGTCGACAATCGAGCACCGCATAAACGAGAATGTTGTCGCCTGTCACACGATAGAAAATCGCAAATGGGAAACGCTTGGCAATCATACGGTGGTAACCGCGGTCACGGGCATGGACCCCGGCATACTGTCTGATGTCTGCCAACAACGACTCGATAAAATGATGACCGACGCCCACCTCCTGTCGTTCATAGAATCGAGCACCGTCGAGAAGGTCTTGCTCGGCCTCCGCAAGGATTTCGATCTTCATGGCAAGGCTTTTCGCAATCGCTGCTCAACTTCTGCAAGATCGGAGAAGTGCGTCTTTCCCTCCCGAACCAGTTTCTCACGCTCGGCAAGAACTTCGGCGTGCCAAGCGGGGGAGGGTATTTCTTCCGGAGTACGAGATAGGTCATCCCAGAGAAGTTCCATGACGGCAAGCTTTTCGGCCGTGGTCATTTCATTCAATGGCAAGGCTGGAATCATGACGGAATACTCCCACGGCCAATGTCCACAACATCGACAACTCCCCACACACTCAATTGTACCAGCTTGGGCGACTCAGCAAAGTCGCCTTACACCTCAGAGTCCATCTCCTCGACAACAAGATTGGCATTCGTAAAGACGTCGATGCCGGCGGCGATTTCGAGCGACGTGCGGACGATCTCCACGGCCGAAAGGCTGCTGTGGGCCACCAGCGCTCGGGCGGCGGCCACGGCGAAGCTCCCGCCCGAACCGATTCCCAAGATGCCGTCGGTCGGCTGCACGACGTCGCCGTTGCCGGTCACGAGCAGGGTGTGCCGGGCATCGACGACCGTCAACATGGCCTCCAGCCGCCGCAAGACGCGGTCGGTGCGCCACTCCTTGGCCAACTCGGTGGCCGCCCGGGGGACGTTCGAAGGATAATCTTTGAGCTTGGCCTCGAAGCGTTCCAACAGCGCGAAGGCGTCGGCTGTAGCGCCGGCGAAACCGGTCATCACCTTGCCGTCCATGAGGCGGCGAATCTTGTTGACGTCGGCCTTCATGATCGTGTTATTGACGGTCACCTGGCCGTCGCCGCCGAGGGCCACCACCCCCCGGTGGCGGACGGTCAGTATCGTGGTCGAATGGGTCTTCATGGAATCGATGCCGGTTTGAGCGAGTTTCGGATCATTCGGTCACCAGTATGGCGAAAACTCCCCGATCGCACCAGGGGAGCGAGCGCGCGACACGAAAGGGGACTGTGGTCTTCAGACCGGGGGGATTGCCCGGCGATTCGTCTGGCGGAAACACCGTAACCAGGTAGAATTATAGGGATACGCTACGCGACTGGCTCTTAGTTTAAGCTTGAATCCGGGCCCAATTTGCAACCCCAATGACCGATAAGACGCTCCCCTTTTCCCGTGACCAATTGGAGGCGATTGCGCGGCAGTATCCGACGCCGTTCCATGTCTACGACGAGAAAGCCATGCGGGAAAATGCCCGCCGCTTGCGGAATCTGTTTGCCTGGAACGCCGGGTTCAAGGAGTTCTTCGCGGTCAAGGCCACGCCCAATCCCTTTCTGTTGAAAGTCCTGCATGCGGAGGGATTCGGCGCCGACTGTAGTTCTTTGCCCGAGTTGATCCTGGCGGAGAAGACGGGCATCATGGGCGCGGAGATCATGTTCTCCTCGAACGACACGCCCGCCGACGAGTTCATCAAGGCCCGCTCGCTCGGCGCCACCATCAATCTGGACGACATCAGCCATATCGACTTTCTGGAGCGGTGCTGCGGCATCCCCGAGTCCATTTCGATCCGCTACAATCCCGGCAAGCTGCGCCAAGGCAGTTTCATCATGGGGCAGCCGGAGGAGGCGAAATACGGCTTTACGCAGGTCCAGGTCTTCGAGGGCCTTCGCCAACTTCAAGCCAAGGGCGCGAAACAGTTCGGGCTGCACACGTTTCTCGCCTCCAACGAGTTGAATCCGCAGTATTTCGTCGACACGGCGGAAATGCTCTTCGATTTGGCCATCCGGGTGCGGGAAAAGCTGGCCATTCGCGTCGAGTTCGTCAACATTAGCGGCGGGGTGGGAATCCCCTACAAGCTCGAGGAGACCGCCGTCGATCTGTCGACCGTCAGCGACGGCATCCGCGCGGCTTACGAGCGGATGATTCGACCCGCCGGCCTGCACCCGCTGGCACTCTACATGGAATGCGGCCGCGTCATTACCGGACCGTATGGGTATCTCGTTTCGCGGGTGCTCCATATCAAGGATATCTACAAGAAGTACGTCGGCCTGGACGCCTGCATGGCGAATCTCATGCGGCCGGCCATGTACGGCGCCTATCATCACCTCACGGTCGCGGGTAAAGAGGATCAACCTCACGATCGGCTCTACGACGTGACCGGGTCGCTCTGTGAGAACCGCGACAAGTTTGCCGTCGATCGCCGGCTCCCGAAAATCGACGTGGGCGACTTGGTGGTGATTCACGACGCGGGCGCTCACGGTCATGCCATGGGATTCAATTACAACGGCAAATTGCGCTCGGCGGAGCTGCTGTTGCGCGAGAACGGCGAGGTTCTTCCGATCCGCAGAGCGGAGACGGTAGACGACTATTTCTCGACGCTCGATTGGGACGCCCTGGGGAGGTTTTCATTGGGGCGATAGTTGTACTGTCGCCCCGGGGGATGGCCGTTGCACTGCCACCCAACGCGGGCCAGGGGAGATTCTGAGGCAAGAACTTACTTGGTTGGAGTCGCTCTATGTCAGTGACGGCGGATAACGAACACCGTTTGCCGCGAAGTCCCGAGTTGATGTCGCGGAGCGATACCGCGCTTTTGGTCGTCGACGTGCAAGAAAAGCTCGTGCCGGCAATGGCCGGCGCCGCACGCGTCGTCTGGAACGTGCGCCGGCTGATCGACGGGGCGAAGATCCTCGGCCTGCCGGTCGTTGGCACCGAGCAGTATCCGAAAGGGCTGGGACCAACGGTGGGCGAACTGGCCGAGCGGCTGGGGCCGCTGCCGTCGAAGCTCGCCTTCAGTTGCGGCGACTGTCCCGAATTGTTCGAAAGTCTGGCGGCCCGCGGCGTTCACAAAATCCTGATCTGCGGGCTGGAAGCCCACGTCTGCGTCCAGCAATCGGTGCTGGACTTGCTGGCCGACGGGTGGCGGGTGTACGTGGCGGTCGATGCCGTCGGCTCGCGCTACGAAGAGGACCGCCGCCTGGCCCTGGGACGGATGGATTCCGCCGGCGCCTCGCTCACCAGCACCGAGGCAGCGCTCTTCGAGTGGTGCGCGACGGCCGGCACGCCGGAGTTCAAGGAAATCAGCCGCTTGGCGCGGGAGCCGGGGCCGTAAGACGTGAAAAAGGGGACTGTCCCCTTTTTCCCGGCAGGTCGTTCAGAAATCCATCCGTCGGAAAGCACGGAATCCGACGTAGAGCGGCAGTCCGGTGGCGATGCTTCCCAACAGAATGCTGCCCAAGCTGCCGGCGCCCCACCATAGTTTCAACCACCATTGCACCTCGGACGGTTGATCGGCCTGGGCCGACGTGGAATAGCGGTGCCACTGCACGTTCGCCTGTTTGTCAATGCCCGGCATGACTTTCTCCAGGCTGGAGGGGCTGGCGCTGTCTTCGGCGGCCAGGTAGAAGTGGGTCGGCACGGCGGTGAGCAACACGACCGTCACAATATAGAGGGTGCTCACGACGAGATTTAGCGTCCCGCCGAAGCCGGCGGCAATCCGCGACGGCGACTGCTCGCGAAAATTCGGAAACCGCGCTCCCAGGCCCACGGCGATTCCCGACAGCCCCAGGCAAAGCAGCACACACGTTACCTGATGGCTGAAGACCACCAGGCGGGGCACGCCGAGGATCAGGTCGCTCAGCAAGACCAGGCTGGTGCAAGGGACGATCGACCCGCCGACGGCGAACAGCAGCTTGCTCCAGAGAATGGTGTCGCGGCGCATGGGCAGCAGGCCGAGAATCCAGAACCGCCGACCTTCGAGACTGATGAGGGGAAAGACGAAGCGGGTCATGAAGGTCGACAAGAGCAGCCCCACGACGGCAAGATTCAAGAAGCTAATCATGTTGACCCAGCCGGCATAGTTGACCCCGGACATAAAGCGGCGGATGTTCAAGAAGTAGAGCGCCAAGAGGCCGAGGAAGATGAGGAATTGCAACCACTGCAAGGGGTCGCGGCGGAAGAGCCGCAAGTCCTTGACGATCAACAATCGCGTGGTGACCGGCAGAAAGGCGAGGGCCGCCGACAGGCCGCGATCGAAGCGGTGGGAGCGGGCCCGCCGCCGCCGCTGCGGCCTGCCGTACAAGCCGCTATACGAGACGCGAAACAGCCGGGCGGCCGTCCAGCAAGCCAATTGGCGAAAGAACAGGGCGTTGGAGATCATCAGCACCAGGAACAAGACGCTGTCCGACCAGATGCGGCCGGAGGCGCCGAGCAGGCCGGAGCTGAGCCACCAACTGGGCAGCAAACGCCGCTCGGAAAAAGGCAACCGGCCCAGAACCCGCTGGAACCAATCGGAGGTGAGCAGCTCGTTCTCCGTGGCGCCCAGCGTGGACCACGCCAGCCATACGGCCCCCACCAGGAACAGCACGCCGCCGCCGATCACCACCATCATGCGGCCGTTGGGGATGTGCCGCACGACGATCAGACAGAGGATGGCCCCGATGGCGACGGGAATGTAAATGAAGGCCAGCAGATACGGCAGCAACAGCACGTAGTAGTACCACGAGGCACGCGCAACGACGCCGTAGGCCAGGAGGATCGGGCTCCCCAACAGCACGAATCCCCAACTGCTCAGCAGCAGGGCCTCCTGAAACTTGTGCAGGAACACCCGTTCCGTGCGCGCGGGCGTGGTGAGCAAGAAGGCCGTCTCTTTGGAGCAGAACAGGGACCCGTACAGAATAATGCCTGAAGAAAACACCAACATCACCATCAAGGCGGCGAAAAACGTGCCGAAGACGGCGCTGACGGTGCGGACGCGGGTATCGACATCGGGAATGATCGTGCGGAGGAAGCCGAATCCGTCGAGGAACATCCAGAACAGGCCGCTCCACAGGAGGCCAGTCAGCACGGCCACCAGCGCCACGCGAAACCAGGATTGCGAGAGGGTCTGCCACGCCACCGTGGCGACGATGCGGCGGCGCATCCGCTGAAAGGCCGCCCCCTCGTCGGCCGGGGAGATAAACTCTCGCGGCGACGCCGCAACGGCGGCCGGCAAGGACAGCGAAGCCGAGGTACTAGGCGAGGCCATCGATCCTCCGCGGTGATTCAAGACGGCGAGGGCGGAAGCGGAAGGGCCTCTTGCCGATGCGTGGACGCCTGGTGGTTCCCACCATGCCGCGGAGCACCGTCCTCTTCCCCTGTCTTGCCGTATCCGTCAGTTCCTTCGGTCATCTCCAAGAATAGCGATTCGAGCGACGTTTCGCGGGAAGCCAAGTGGCGCTGCAACTCGCTCTTGGTTCCCAGGAAGTGCAGCCGGCCCTGGTTCATGATGCCGATGCGGTCGGCAAGTTCCTCGGCAATCGCCAGGGTATGCGTCGACATGAACACCGCGCTGCCGGTGGAGGCCACCGTGCGCAAACGGTCCTTGACTACGCGAACGCCGAGCGGATCGAGCCCCACCATCGGCTCGTCGACGACCACCGCAGGCGGATCATGCAAGAGGGCGGCGGCAAACACCAGGCGCTGCTTCGTGCCATGGGAGTAGGTTTCGGTGAGGTCGTCGAGGAAGTCCTTCAGCGCGAAGTTGCGGCACTCGCGCTCGATGGCGCGGGCCACGGCGGGCCGGTCCAGGCCGCGCATCTCGGCGGCAAATTCCAGAAACTCGCGGCCGGATAACTTCTCGTACAGAAACGGTTCGTCGGGCACGTAGCCGATGGCACGGGTAGCTTGGCGCACGTCGCCCGCCAAATCGTGCCCGCAAACCCGCACCTGGCCGGCGGTCGGCTGCAGCAAGCCGGTGAGCAGTTTGATGGTGGTCGTCTTCCCCGCCCCGTTTGGACCAAGCAGGGCAAACAATTCCCCCGCCCGAACCGTCAGCGTCAATCCGTCGACGGCGACTTTACGGGCATACGTTCGCGTCACATTATGGAACTCGATCATGCTTCTTGCCCTGCTGCCCGTATTCCGTGATCCACCACAGCGGGCCCTGGGATTTGGCCAATTCCGCGGCTCCGCTGTCCGGCAAACGTTCAAAGGTGATCGCCGCATTGAAAAGAAAGATCTGCTGTCGCACCACGGTGCCATTGCGGCGGGCCCACAGCCGGCCCCGCGGCGTCTGGCTGCGGTCGGCGCCGCTCTCGGCATCCGTGCGGTAGACGACCAGCCAGCAGTCCTCCATGGCGCCGTTCCAGAAGAGCGGTTCCAAGCCCTCCACCTCGGCATGAATGATCTCCAACGGAGTCTTGGCGGACCATAAGGGACTGTAAACCGGCACGGTCCACTTTTGGCCGGCGCGCAGGCCCGGCAAGCGGCTTTGCGGCGACAGGGCATCGCTCAACAAGGCATCGGAGGGAAGCGAGGCCTCGCTGGTAAAGGGCGTGCCGCCGGCATCGATCGTCAGTTGCAATTGCTGTCCGTCCACGGTCCCATGCACCCGCAACACCTCGTTCAGCGGGTGCAACTGCACGGCCGAATCGAAGCCCAGCAAGCGCCCCAACGGGTCGATGGTGAGTGTGCTCCGCGCGTCCATCCGCAACTTGCCGATCGGCCGGGCGAGCAACTTCGAGAACGCCCGCGCCCAGGCCGGCGTCACCTCGTCCATGGGCAGATCGTCGAAATGGACCCGGTCGCGAATCTCCACTAGGCCGCTCGGCTGCCGCTGGGTATCACTGAGCGCCCAGCCGACGCAACGGCGGTTGATCAAGATACTCCAGCCGCTCGGCCAGGCCTGGCCTTGCGAACCGATGATGCGGCTGTAGTTAGGCGGCTCGCCCACTAGCAAGGGGGGCAACACTTTCTCCTTCACCAGCCAGGTCATGGCGGCAAGCCAAAGGAGTACCACGGCCGTGTTGAACCGCCAACTGTGCATGGCGAACCCCTAATCCTATACGTCACAGTTGTCATTCTAGCACGACAGCGGCGGAAAAAACACGACTTCCCAGATTGCCCATTTTTCCACGCGCGTTTCCGGATTCGTATAGAATCGACGTTGCGGCAAAAGGTCATTCTGCGGATGATACCGCCCGCTCTGACCTAAGGAAGCGGCTTGCCCGACGGAGATACGCCCGTGTTACATTCCTGGAAATCGATCGTCACTTGCTCGAGTTTGCTGTTGCTGGTGGTAGCGGGCTGCAATCGTAGCAGCGATGATAAGGCCGCGCCCACGGCCGCCATCAGTGGTTCCGGCAGCGCAAGTCCGGCCGCCGGCGGAAATCAAGTCGCGGCGCCTTCGAAGCCTGCTTCCGATCCCAAGCACCCCGTCGTGCTGATCGAGACGGGGCTGGGAAGCATCACCGTGCAACTGGACGCCGAAAAGGCCCCCGAGACGGTCAACAACTTTCTCTCCTACGTGAAGGCGGGCCACTACGATGAGACCATCGTGCACCAGGTGTACCAAGGCCAGGGTTTTCTGGCCGGCGGCTACGACACGAAACTGGTCGAGAAGAAGGCCCGCACGCCCATCCGCAACGAGGCCGACAACGGGCTGAAGAACCGGCGGGGAACCATCGGCATGGTGCGTCTGCCCGATACGATCGACAGCGCCACCTGCCAGTTCTTCATCAACGTGGCCGACAACCCCACGTTGGATCATCGGGATCGTCACTCGGCGGCGGGCTATGGCTACTGCGTGTTCGGCACGGTCACCGACGGGCTCGACGTGGTGGACAAGATCGGCAGCGTCAAAGTCCACGACATCAAGGAATTCGAGCGGACGCCGGAGCAATTGATCGTCGTCAAGTCGATCCGGCACGTTCGCTGAGAACGCCCGTCACTCCGGCTTGATGCGCACGCGGCGGCCCTCGACCGTGACCCGGCCGGCGGCAATGAGCCGCAACGCCTCGGGATAGGCCTCACACTCGGCCTCGAACACGCGGGCGGCCAGCGTTTCGGGCGTGTCGTCGTCGCAAACCGGCACCGCCCGCTGCACGATCACCGGGCCGTGGTCGTACTGGTTGTCGGCGAAGTGTACGGTGCAGCCGCTCAGCTTGGCCCCGTATTTTAGCACCGCCTCGTGGACATGATGACCATAAAACCCGTCGCCGCAGAAGGCGGGCACCAGGGCGGGATGGATGTTGACCACGCGGTTGGCGAAATCCTCGGGAATGGTGAGCCGCTTGAGGAATCCGCCCAGCACCACCAGATCGACCCCCGCCTGGCGACACGGATCGAACACGGCCCGGCTGAACTCGTCCTGGTTGGCGAAACGCCCTCGCGAGATGACCTTGCTTGAGATGCCGGCATCGGCGGCAAATTGCAGTCCGCGGGCGGCCGGACTACTGGAAATCACCAGAGCGATCTCGACCGGCAACCGGCCGGCGGCGATCTTCTCGAGCAGGTTCAGCAGCGTGGTTCCGCCGCCCGAAATGAGCACGGCAATGCGAAATGGTGTCATTGATAACTCACGCCAGTGTCAGGCGAGATGTTTTTGGCCTGGGGATCGGCTCGCCGAACTCCCTTGCCCGATCAATCCAAAGCTCGATGGCCTCCTGGGCATTTGCCAGGGCCTCCTCGTAACAGATGCCGTAGGTCAGGCAGCCGGAAAGCTCGGGCACCACGGCCGCATAGGATTTGTACTCCTCGCTCCAGTAAAGCATGATTTGATATTTGTACATTAGCGTATTGATGTGTGATCTTTGGACGGCCAGCCCTCACCCTAGCCCTCTCCCGGCGGGAGAGGGGACTTTTTGGGCGTCCGCCTCACGTACAACGTGATCGGATGGTCACCGATCGTGGTCTCCAACGGTTCGGCGCCCGGGATGACGCCATACTTTAGCTGAACGGTCAAAGTTTCGCCACGGATGTAGCCGTCGAACTGCTCGATGGCCCCCTTCAGCTCGGCCGAATCGGTCACGTAGCCCACCTCGATCCGGTCGGTAAACTCGCAACCCATATCTTTGCGGCGGTCCTGGATGAAGCGCACCAGCTCGCGGGCGAGCCCTTCGCGGATCAATTCGGGCGTCAGGGCCGTGGCCAGCACCGCGACCACGTCGCGGCCCTGGGCGGCCGCCCAGCCTTCCTTGGCCTGCAGGCGGACTTGAATGTCGTCGCCGTCGAGCTCGATCGGGCCGTCGGGCAGTGGCAGCGTAATCTCGCCCTCGGCTTGCAACTGGGCCAAGAGCCGGCCGCCATCGGCGCCGGCCAACAGCTTGCGCAGGGCCGGCAGGCGTTTGCCCAGCCGCGGGCCAAGCCGCTTCAGGTCCGGCAACACCGTATACGTGATGTACTGTTCGGCCTTCTCGACGAATTCGACTCGCTTGACGTTCAGCTCGTCGCAAATCAGCGAGTCATGCGCTTCGAGCCAGTCGCGATGCGTAGCATCGGCCAGCACCACTTCGACCTGCGAGAGGGGCTGGCGGACTTTGAGCTTGGCCCCCATGCGGGCGCTGCGGCCGAGCGAGACGACTTCCCGCATCATCGCCATCCGCCGCGACAGCTCTTCGTCGATGGCAGCGGGATCGCCGGTGGGATAATCACAAAGATGAACGCTTTCGGCCACGGATTTTGCGGCCGATTCCGCTTCGCCGCCGTAATGGCGAGCGATGGCCTCCAGAATCGCCTCGCGAGGAGCCAACGCGATTTCAATCTGGCGATTCAGAAGGAATCGGAGCTTGTCGAAGACTTCGTAATTCATTGGGTCGCCAACGACAACGGCGAGGCGCCCCCCAACCTCCGAGAGCGGCATGACGACGTTCTCACGGGCGACGGGCTCGGGAATCAGCTTTACCACCGAGGGTGGGATCGAAACGCCGCTCAGGTCGACGTAATTCAAACCATGTTCTTCTGCCAGGCGACGCACTTCATCGTCGGCTGCGCTCGAGGGCGCTGCACGCCCGGTTCCGGCGTTTGAGAACGCCGCCACGGCCAGGTTCTGCCACATGGCCTCGGCCAGATGCGGCACGAACGGCGCGATCAGCTTGCAGGTCGTCAGCAAACATTCGTAGAGCGTCCAATAGGCGTCGCTCTTGTCGGCCGACGGCTCGCCGCTCCAAAAGCGGTCGCGGCTGCGGCGGACATACCAGTTGCTCAGGGCGTCGACGAACTCGGTCAGCCGGGCGCAGGCGTCAAAATTGTCGTAGGCGTCCATCCGTTCCACCACCGCGGCGGCCGTGCGATTCAGCTCGCTGAGAATCCAGCGGTCCAGCTCGCCCCGCTCCGCCACCGGGCGATAACCTTCGGCCATGGTCAGAACGTCGGGTCCAAGCTGGCCCGCCGGGCCGGCGATGGCTGCCGCCGGATCGAAACCGTCGATGTTCGCGTAAATCACGAAAAAGCTGTAGACATTCCACAGCCGCAGGAGGAACTCGGGAATGCAGTCCTTAATGGCCTGCTCGCTGTAGCGGATCGAGGTCCAGGGCGGCTGGTTGGCAAAGAAATACCACCGCAAGGCGTCGGCCCCGTAGCGGTCGAAAATCTCGCTCGGCTCGCGATAGTTCCGCTTGCTCTTCGACATCTTGCCGCCGTCCTCGCCGAGCATCAGGCCGAGCACGATGCAATTGCGGAAAGGATGGGGATACGGAGGGGGAGTGAGGAGCGAGGAGGAAGCAGCCGTTTTTTCGCTGCCGGCCGCCCTCACCCCCGACCCCTCTCCCGCACGCGGGAGAGGGGAGGTTTTTGCTGGCGGCTTCGCAGGCGCTTCCTCGCTAAACAGCAGCGTGCTGATGGCCAGCAGGCTGTAGAACCAACCGCGGGTCTGATCGAGGGCTTCGCTGATGAAATCGGCGGGAAATCGCCCGCGGAACAGCTCAGCCGACCCCGGTCGGTGCGGAAAGCCCCACTGGGCGAAGGGCATGGCCCCCGAGTCGAACCAGCAGTCGATCACCTCCGGCACCCGCCGCATCCGCGCCCCCTTGGCCTTGGGCGAATCGTAGGTGACGGCGTCGATGTAGGGTTTGTGGACGCACAGATCGTCGGGCAAATCGGGGGTTTCCTGCTTGGCGGCCTGCCAGCGTTCCGTGCCCGTGATGCCGGGCTTGGCCAGCAGCTCGGCATAGCTGCCGACGGCCTCCATGTGGCCGGTTTTCTCGCAGACCCAGATCGGCAGCGGCGTGCCCCAATAGCGTTCGCGGGAGAGGGCCCAATCGACGTTGGTCTCCAGAAAATTGCCGAAGCGCCCGTCGCGGATGTGTTCCGGCAGCCAGTTGATGTGGCTGTTATTGGCCAGCATCTTGTCCTTGAAGGCGGTGGTGCGGATGAACCAGCTCTTGCGCGGATATTGGATGAGCGGGTCCTCATCCGCCCGCCAACAGAACGGATAGTCGTGGACGTACTGCTCTTGATGGAGCAGCAGGCCCTGGGTCTTGAGTTGGCGGATGATGTCGCGGTCGCAGTCTTTAACCCAGCGGCCCTGATAGTCCGGCGTTTCGAGGGTGAACCTACCGTCAGGAGCAACCGGGCAAAGTAGCTCCGGTCTAAAGTAGTACTGGCCAACCATCTCATGCGGCGGCTCCGCCTGAATCGCCTGCAGGAGATCGAAGTCGTCCTCCCCGAAAGCTGGCGCGATGTGCACTATTCCTGTACCGGTGTCGGTAGTCACGAAGTCAGCGCCGTAGACTCGCCACGCTCGGAGCGCTCCGCAACGTCCTCCGGTCAGAAACTCCTGGTACGCCGCCTTCCTGATTGCCCCCAGATCAACGCGGCCTTCGGAGTGCCGACGGATTTCCTCGACGGCCTTTTTAGGCGCGACGTACAAGCCGATTTCGCCCCAAAACTCTTGGTTCTTGTAATAATAGCGAAACGGCGGCAGGTAGCGGAGCCCGATGAGTTGCCGGCCCGGCAACGTGGCCACGACGGTGAACGACTCTCCGACCTTGGCCAAAACCGTCTCCACCAGCGCGGAAGCGAGAATCAGCTTGCGATCCCGGCCTTCCACCTTGACGACCGAATATTCCAGATCGGGTTTGACGGCGGCGAATTGATTGCTGGGCAACGTCCAAGGGGTGGTGGTCCAAACGAGCAGGTCGGTGTCCGTCAGGTCCACCGGATGCGAAGCCGCAAGCGGCTTGTGTCCCACATTGATTAGGGGGAAACGGACGTAAACACTCGGATCGGCCACTTCGCGATAGCCCTGGCCGACCTCGCCGGAGCTGAGGGCCGTGCCGCCTTGCGCCCACCACCAGACAATCTTGTGCCCCTGATAGAGCAGGCCGCGATCGAAAAGGGTCTTCAGCGCCCACCAAACGCTTTCCACATAGCTTTGGTGAAATGTGACGTAGGCCTCGTCGAGATGGATCCAAAACCCCAGCCGCTCGGTCAACTGCTCCCACTGCTGCGTATAACGGAAAACACTGTTGACGCACTTGCGAATGAACGGCTCGACGCCAAAGGCCTCGATCTCCTCCTTGGAATGGATGCCCAGCTCTTTGCAGACCTCGACTTCGACGGGCAATCCGTGCGTGTCCCAGCCCGCCTTGCGGTCGCAGAGGTATCCTCGCATGCTTTTGTAGCGGGGAAAGAGGTCCTTGATGGCGCGGGTGAGACAATGGCCCGGATGGGGGAGACCGTTGGCGGTCGGTGGCCCCTCGTAGAAGATGAATGTGGGGGCGTCGGCCCGCCGGGAGAGTGTTTTTTCGTAGATTCGTCCCCCCTTCCAAAACTGCGAAATGCTTTCTTCGAGTTGGGGGAAGGAAACGGAGCTTTCGACCGGCTTGAACATGGGAAATCCGCGCAGGGATCGGGTCAAAACCTTTAATGTTAGCACGTTCGGGGGCGGTTTCAATCGGTGCGCCACCGTACACCCGCTTTATAAGAACTTGGCGGCAAAGGTGTTGTGGCAGAGCGGCTTATCGAGCATAATGGAGAAAGAGTGTCTCCTTTGTCTACTCACTCGTTGGCGTAGCGTCGTTTTCATGGCAGACGAAATCGCCGTCGATTCGTTCCTGAACCTGCTCGGCCAAAGCGAACTGGTCTCGGACGATCAGTTGGTGTCGCTGTTGGCCGAGTTCCGCGGACAGAGTGCGCGGTGGAATAACAGCCGCGAATTGGCCAACGAACTTGTGCGGCGAGAAATTCTTACCGCCTGGCAGGCGGATATGCTGCTGCAGAAAAAGAATCGGGGCTTCCGCCTGGGGCAGTACCGCATTTTGCGTCCTCTCGGGCAAGGGGGAATGAGCAAGGTGTTCCTGGCGGAGCACGAAACGATGCGCCGCCGCAGCGCCATCAAGATCCTGCCCAGCAAGTACGAGGGAGACGCCGATCTGCTCAACCGTTTCCGGCTGGAAGCGATCGCCGTAGCCCGGCTGGATCACCCGAACATCGTGCGGGCGTGGGACTTCAACAAGGACGTGCGGTACGGCAAAGAGATCCACTATCTGGCGATGGAGTACGTGGAGGGGCCGGACCTGCGGCGGATGGTCGAGGAGTACGGCCCCTTGGATTATCGCACGGCCGCGGATTGCATTGCCCAGGCCGCCGAGGGACTGGCGCACGCCCACGCGGCCGGTTTCGTCCATCGCGACATCAAGCCGGCCAATCTGCTGGTCGATTCCCACGGCGTGTTGAAGGTTCTCGACTTGGGGCTGGCCATGTTCACGCTGGACGCTGCCGGGTCGAACGCGGGGGCGGAGGGGGGACAATCGGCGGTGGGCACTGCGGATTATGCGGCTCCCGAGCAGGTGCTGGACAGCCAGAACGTCGACTGCCGCGCCGACATCTACGGTCTCGGCTACACGTTCTATTTCTTGTTGACCGGACGGCGGCCTTTTCCCAAGGCGACCGTGATGGAGATTCTGACGGCCCACCAGGTGGAGAAGCACGAGCCGGTGGGCAAGTTCCGCCCCGACGTGCCGCCGGAACTGGAGGCCATCATCGACAAGATGACCGCCAAGTTGCCCTTGCAGCGATTCCAGTCGGCCAAGGAAGTGGCGGAGAAGTTGCGGGCATGGCTGCACGAGTCGGAGAGTGGACGGACTTCCTACTCCCGCATTTCGGCGCTCATGGCCGAGGCCGCCCGGGCGAAGCAGTCGTCCGCGAACGGAACGGCGCCGGCGACGGGCAAAGCGAAGGAGCCGCCCGCAGAATTCGAGTTCGCCAACCTGGATGACGCGCGGTCGGCCTCGTCGAGCGCCGTTTCGACGAAGAGCGGCAAACTTGCCGAGGCGAAGGCCGTGCCCGCCACGGCGGAGGCCAAGGACCCCAATCGTCCCAGCGCGGTACGGAAGGCGGTTCCCCTGGTGGCGAAGAAGCTGCCGACGAAGATGGCCAAGTCACCTTCGGGACGGCTGCTGCCGGACGATTTGATCTCGGCATTGCCGCTCCCTGGAGCCCTGCCCCCCGCTTCCGGATCGCTTCCGCACATGGGCCAGCGGCCGCGGAAGGCGACCAAGCTCCAAGGGTTGCTCAAATCGCCGTGGACGTGGGTGGGCGTGGGAGGAGCGGTGACGCTTGCGCTGTTGCTGCTTCTGGTCTTTTTGCTCACTTCCTCATCGCCGGAACGAACCGCCGAGGCTCCCGAGCCGTCGGAACGATTGGCGCCCGGCGCGGGGCAGACGTCCAGCGTTTTGCCTCCGCAACCCCCGCCGCTGGCGCCGCTTCCTCCTTCACCAACGGCGGTCAATCCGCCTGCCCCGCCAGCCACGACCCCGCCCCAAGCCACAGCTGCCGGCGGCACGGGCAAGCCCGCGCCGTCTCCTCCGTCGCCGGGCGAACCATCGGTCGAGCGGCTGCTGGCCGGCCTGACCGAGATAGACGTCGGTACGAGTCTTAAGTCGATCAACCCGAGCCTGGTCAGGTTCTATACGCCAGTCGGTTCCGCAGCCTTGGCGGCTGTCGGCCAGCTTGGCTTGCGGGTCACGGACAAGGCGCCCGCCGAGCTGGCGGTCGACATGCAAGCGGACGAGACCTCGGCTTCGCCGAACGTGCGGCTGCTGCTCGAGCTAACGTACAGGCTGCCCGACGGAAAACACATCACCTTGTGGAAGGGGGACAAACAGATCCTGGCGGCGGATTTGTCGTCGATCAACACGCTGAACGAGGGCCCGTACAAGGCGAAAGCGGCCAAGAATACGGCCGCTTTGTTCAAGGAGCTCGTCAACGCCGTGCTGCAGGCCCGCGCTAAAATCGGGGCCAAATAGGCCGTAGCTCGCCGGATCACTTTCCTTCTTCGGCCAAGACCCCCAAGACGATTTTCCGCAGCTTCGGCTCGGCCTCGGCGGCGGTGGCGATGATTTCCTCGATATTGGCCGGTTTGAGGGCGTCGGGGAAACAGAGGTCGGTGACGATCGACAAGCCCAGCACGCGCATGCCGGCGTGGACGGCCACCAGCACCTCGGGCACGGTCGACATGCCCACCATGTCGGCGCCGATGGCGCGGAGAAAGCGGTATTCCGCCCGCGTTTCCAGGTTTGGGCCGGTCACGCCGACGTACACGCCGCGATGGGCTACGAAGTTCTCCCGCCGGGCGACTTCCAAGGCCCTCCGCATCAGCACGGGATCGTAGGGCCGGCTCATGTCGGGAAAACGGGGGCCCAGGCTGTCGTCGTTCACGCCGACCAGCGGGTTGTCGTTCATCAGGTTGATGTGATCGTCGATGACGACGATGTCGCCCAGGCCGTACAGCGGGTTCAGCCCGCCGCAGGCATTGGAGACCAGGAGCAGTTCCGCGCCCAAGGCGCGCATCACCCGAATCGGGAACGTAAGCTGCCGTTGCGAATAGCCTTCATAGGCGTGAAAGCGTCCCTCCATGGCCACGACCGGCACGCCTTCGAGCACTCCACAGACGAACTGGCCCGCGTGGCTCACCGATGTCGACCGGGGAAAGTGAGGAATGGCCGTGTAATCGAGCGTCGCTTCGGTTTGGATTTGTCCGGCGACACTCCCCAGGCCGGTGCCTAAGACAATTCCGGCATAGGGGCGTTCCCCCCAGTGAGCCTGGATCACGTCGGCGGCTTGGGTGATTTGCGCGGCTAGTTCGTGCATGGCAAGGCTCGATCTCCATTCCCGGCAAGAGACTTTTTTAAGGATCTTCGCCCGCTCTCGGCAGGAGACTTTTTTAAGGATCCTCGTCCGCGTCGATTTCTTCGTCTCCTGCGTCATCTTCCTCCTCGTCGCCCTCTTTCTCGTCGACGTCCTCGTCTTCGTCGAAGTCGTCGTCGAAGTCGTCGTCGAAGTCTTCCTCGAAATCGTCGTCGAAATCGTCATCGAAATCGTCGTCATCGAAATCGTCGTCGTCTTCCTTGGCGGCTTCAGCAACGCACGTGCCCAGCCGCACCGACCGATGATGGTCGTGGGCCGAGGGGAAATCCGCTTCCGTCAAGGGCCACCGCAGGCACTCTGTTTCCCGCAACATGGTCTAGTCCTCGGTCGATAGGATAGAAAATCTGGTTGGCGGCCGCACAACATGCCGCGCCCGCCATGACGGCCAACGCCGAATTGTTAACCAAGGTTCGGATCCTGTCAACCTCGCTAAGCAGATACGGCAGCGAATTGCTCTCTCGCTCGTGCGAGGGGGTTGTGGCCACATCGGTATTTCGCTACCTTCGCCCTTACGAGTTCACGAGTTCAGCAGGTCTGGCTGTTTGCGGGGGGGACCCATGCGAGCATCAGCCCAACGTGCCTTCACCTTGGTCGAGCTGCTGGTGGTCGTTACGATCATCGGCGTCTTGGTGGCGCTCTTGCTGCCGGCGGTGCAGGCGGCCCGCGAATCGGCGCGGCGAAGCCAATGTGCCAACCAGATCAGGCAGCTTGGTCTGGCCCTGCATAGTTACGCGCAGTCCTACGAGGTCTTCCCGCCCGGCTGCATCGTGTCGGTGGGCACGTATCCGAAGTACGACCCGTGGACCGAGGCTTCCGTGGCCGGTGCCGGCCGGCACGGCACCAGTTGGCTGCTGATGCTGTTGCCGAATCTCAATCAGACGCCGCTTTATCAAAGTTGGAACTTCACCGCCAACGTGGTGGGCAATGCGACCGTCGCTCAAACCGACGTCCCCGGCTTCTACTGCCCCAGCCGCCGCCGCAAGCTGCGCCGCGGCGATTCGAAACTGATGTTGTCGGCCTCGTGGACCGGCGGCGGCACCGATTACGGCGGCTGCCTGGGCGCGGGCAACGGTTGGGACAACTCGACCGCCAGCCACCCGTTCACCGATACCTCGACCGTCGCCCAGCAATGGTACAACCCTTTGGCAATCGGCATTTTTTCGCCCAATAGCGACACCGGCTTCATGCAGATCAAAGACGGCGCGTCCAATACGATCATGACGGGTGAATTGCAGCGTCTGGATAAATCGGTGACAGACCAAAAAAGCCAAGACGGGTGGGCCCTCGGCGGGGTGGCCACCTTGTTCACTACCGCCATGAAAGAAACCAACGGCACCTATCAAACCGGCGGCCTGAACAATAGCTTTTTCGAATCGCCGGGCAGCGATCACTCCCGCGGCGCCCACTTCGGCCTGGCCGACGGGGGCGTGCATTTCCTCAGCGACGACATCGACAAGCAGATCTTCTACTACCTGGGTGCCATGGCCGACGGGCAAGTTGCCCAAGTGCCATAGCGGCCGGCGAACCGATCGCGTGGTTTTTCGATTCTCCCCTGCGTCCCGCATGGAAAGTATGATGCCCAAGGCATCGCCATCAGTACCCAATGTCCCCTCCATTGTCATGTGGGGGCGTTTGGCACGCCGTAAGTCCTTTGACCACGACAATCGTCGGTGGGCCATCGCCATCGTCTGCTGGCTGGGATTGACGTTTTGCCACGCGTCGTCCCCGCCGCTGTTGGCAGCCCCGCCCGGCAAGCTGGCAGCGACTAGCTTTGGAGCGGCGGGCGAAGTGGCCGGCTCCTTGCATGTGCTCGACACCGGCAATGGCCGCTGGATGATCGACTGTGGCGCGACGGAACGGAATTCTGCCGGCCAACCCGCTCCCGGCACGACGCCCGGCGAACCGCTAGAGTCGAGCGTTGCCCAAAGCCTGCCGCCGGGCGTGGAATCGGCATCGGCCGTGTTTTTGACCCATGCCCATGCCGATCATCTCGGCCGGCTGCCACTGTTGGTCGAGCGGGAATTCGCCGGGCCCATCTACCTGACCGAGGCCACCGCGGCCATTGCGGCGCCCATGCTGCGGACGTTGCTGCGCTCTGATCTCGACACCGTGCGCCGTTGGACCTGGGCGAAGCCGTCCCGGGAGCGGGCCGAGCGCGACCGCAAGGCGCTTTATGTTCACTGGCGCCCCTGCCGCCACCGCCAAGAAATCGCCCCGGCAGCCTGCGAAGAGGCCACCTGCGCGATGCGGGAACTGCGCGATCGGTTCGGCGGCGCGACGGGACACCTGAAGGTCGCGTTGTGCAACGAGTGCCTCGGGCAGCAGGTCGAGGCCGTGTTGCGGCACGCCCGGCCGGTAAAGTACGACGTGCCGACCGTCGTGGCGCCCGGCGTGGGCGTCACGTTCCTCGATGCGGGGCATATTCCCGGCTCGGCCAGCATCCTGTTCGACGTGGACCTCCGCGGCCAGCAGCGTCGCGTCCTCTTCTCCGGCGATCTGGGCAACCATCTTTCGCCGCTGCTTTCGGCACCGCGGCCGGCGCCCCGAGTGGACGCCGTCTTCGTCGAAGCCACCTATGGGCCCATCAGCCGCAAGGCCGCGGTCCGCGAGCAGCCGGCGGCGTTCCGCCGCACGGTGGCCGAAGCCGTGGCCGCCGGCGGCGTCACGTGGATTCCTTGCTTCGCCCTGGAGCGGACGCAGCGAGTTTTCTACGAACTGCATGTCGCCCAGCGGGCGAAGCTGCTGCCGGAGCGGCTGCCGATCTATTGTCCCTCGCCCACCGCCCGGGAGGTAACCGCGGTGTACAACGCGCTGCGCCCGCGCGGCTGGTTCTCACCGGCGATGGCCGCCGACGCCGATGCCTTTTCGCCCCAGGAAGTGCTGTTTCGCCAGCCCCCGGAAAAACGGCTGCCGCGGCCGTGCGTGATTATCTCCACAGGCGACCTGCTCGTGGCGCCCTGGATGCGGCGGCTGCTCGGATCGTTGCTGGCCGAGCCGTCGACGAACATCCTGCTGGTCGGCTACCAACCCGCCGAGAGCGCCGGCGAGCTGCTTTTGCACGGCGCGGCCACGCTCGACGTCGACGGGCAGGCCGTTCGAGTGCGGGCGAAGGTCCACTGCTTCTCGTGTTTCTCCGGCCATGCCGACGCCTCCGAAATCGACGCCTGGCTCGGTAACATCCCCAAGCAGGCGACGGTGGTTCTCGTTCACGGCGACCGGGAACAGCTTATCGAGCGTGCCGCGCAGCTTCGTCATCAAGGTCGCTCGCACGTGGTGATCGCCGAGCCCGGCAAAGCGATCGGGCTTGCATGCGCAGTGTTTCACGGCCCGTGAAGAAAATCGCATTTTAACATGCGATATCGAGGGTCAACTCGAATTGACGCCGACCCGGGCCCCGGCTAGAATCTCGCCCCTTCAGGCTGTCGGCGACGTGCCGATCTCTGACAGCGTAGCGTGGGAAAAAGGGCGTTCCGGCAAATGGGGACTGTCCCCTTTTTCCCTCGAGCCGAAGCACGGGCACGATGCCCGGGCCACCCACTACGGAACGGGAGATTATCTTGAGCGGTGTGCGGAAGGACCTGCGCGCCATGACCGCCGACGGAGTGGCGGCCAGCGTGATGGTCGGAATTGGCGAGACTTACCTGCCGGCCTTCGTGTTGGCGCTCTCGGCGAGCCAAGTTGCCTGCGGCCTAGTCTCGACGGTGCCCATGGTGATGGGCGCCATGCTGCAACTATGCGCCCCCTGGGCAGTGCGGCGGCTGGGCTCCTATCGCCGTTGGGTCGTGCTGGCGGCTGTGGCTCAGGTCCTCGGCTTCATCCCGTTGCTCGTGGCCGCCGTGGTTGGCTCGATGTCGGTCACGACGATTTTTCTCGTCGTGGCCATCTATTGGGCCACGGGCATGGCCAGCGGCACGGCCTGGAACGCCTGGGCCGGCACGCTCGTGCCGGAACGCATACGCGCCCCCTATTTTGCCCGGCGGACGCGTTTCAGCCAGTTGGGAGTGATGGCCGGGCTGGCGGCCGGCGGAATCGTTCTCGAATTGGGCAAGGGATGGGGCTGGTTGCCCGGGGCGTTCGCGGCCCTGTTTTTCGCGGCCATGGTGAGCCGGGCGTGTTCGGCGTATTTTCTCAGCCGGCAACACGAGCCCACGCCCCCCGAGCGACCGCAGTTGCCGCGGCTCGGCGAACTGCTCACGGCGGTTCGCCATCATTCGGTGAGCCGGGCGATCCTCTACATGCTGGCTGCCCAGATGGCCTGCCAAATCGCGGGGCCCTATTTCAACCCCTACATGCTGGGACAACTCAAACTGTCCTACGTGCATTATCTGATTCTGATCTGCACGCCTTACGTGGCCCGGGCCGTCTGCCTGCGGGCGTGGGGGCGGGTGGTCGATCGCCTTGGCCCCCATCGGGTGCTCTGGCTCAGCGGGGTGTTGGTCGCCCCCTTGCCGGTCTTGTGGAATGCCTCGGACTCGTTCCCTTATCTCGTGGCCGTGCAAACCTATGCCGGGCTGACGTGGGCCGGTTACGAGTTGGCCCAACTGCTCCTCTTCTTCGACACGATTCCCACCAAGCGTCGCGTCGGCGTATTGACGCTCTTCAATTTGTTCAACGCCGTGGCCATCTTCGGCGGGTCGATCGTGGGCGGGCTGATGCTCGCCGAGCTGGGAGCGGGCCGCTACGCTTATCAGATGCTGTTTCTCGCCTCGACGCTGGTCCGCGTGGCGGCGATGCTCGTGCTGGTGCGGCTGCCCGCCCGAGCGGTCAAACCCCGGCCGATCTCCACGCCAACCGTCGTTCGGCCACGGGGGCTGGAAGGCGCTTCGCGACCGTTCGGCATCCAGGTGCCCGTGCCGCGCGTCTTGGCGGAGACAGTGCCCGTGCCGATTCGCGTCGTCGTGGTCCGCGACAAAAAAGCCGCAAAGCATGCGGAACCGCTCTTTTCCGGGCGCTGAAACGCTCGCGGGACAGCACCACCGTCCTTCGCAGCAGCTTCGATTTATGGTAGACTGGTGTGGCCTGTCTCCCAGCCCCGGGTTCGGATTGTAGCCCCGGAAGCAACGGGAGCGGCAGAGCGACTCAAGGTTGTGCCCGACCCATGGGCGAATCGCCTGCCGGAAACTGCCTGAGAGTCCCGAGGCCCTCGCTCCCCATTCAGGACTGACCGCTGATGCAGTTTGACCAGAACTGGCTCGTCAACACCTTGCTGATGCTGATCCCGCTGTGGCTCTCCTTGAGTGTCCACGAATGTGCCCACGCATGGATGGCATGGCGGCTGGGCGACGACACGGCCGCACGCCTCGGACGGCTCACGCTCAATCCGCTGGCCCACATTGATCCGGTCGGGACGCTGCTGTTGCCTTTATTGGGCATCCCCTTCGGTTGGGCCAAGCCGGTTCCGGTGCAACCGCAGCGTTTTCGCCCGGGGGTTTCGATGCGAACGGGAATGATGCTAGTGGCTATCGCCGGACCGATCGCGAACCTGATTCTGGCGACCATTTGTATCGTGTGCTTCGCCACGCTGGCCCGGTTTTATCCGGCGGCGATCGCGCTGGGTCGAGAAACGGAACGGGGGGCGGGCGTCGGCCGTCTCCTCGAGATGATGATCTTCTTGAACGTGCTGCTGGCGGCGTTCAACGCCTTGCCCATCCCGCCGCTGGACGGCATCCGGGTCGCCGACGCCTTGATGCCGCGCGCCTTTCGTCCCGCCTGGGAAGGACTCTACCGCCTTGGCCCGATGGCGTTGCTTGCGGTAATCATGCTGCCCAGGCTGGTCGGGGTCAATCTGTTCTATTGGCCCATGCAGGGCACGAGTTTCCTGCTCTACCAGGCCATCAAGCTGCTTTACCTGATTTGACGGTTGCGTTGCCGCGCAAGGTCGTCGGTAACCGTTGACAGGGGACTGTCCCCTTGCGCCGCCCGAACACCCCTTTACAGCCCGTCCGTCCTTGGAGTGCAGCGATTCGTCCTTGGAGTGCAGCGATTCGTCTTTGGAGTGCAGCGATTCGTCTTTGGAGTGCGGCGATTTATCGCCGCTTTTGGGTTCCCTTGTAAACGCGATGTGTATTGCTCAAGAAACTTACCCATAATGAGCCACGTGCCCAATCGGCACGGGCAAAAAGCGGCGATAAATCGCCGCACTCCAAAGGCGGACGGACTCTTTAGAAGTCGAGTGCCACGCCCCACTCTGTAGGCGTGGTTCTGGCGGCTGCCCCAACAACACCGGAGGAGGAGGAAAGCCTCTTCGGGCCGCGAAAACGGACTTCCGGCGTCTCGAACCCGGCATCGCCCATCGCGCGTCACCCGATCCGCTGGCGAATTCGCCGATCTCGCGTCAGTCCGGCCAGTTGCTCCATTTGACACCAAGCCGCGGTGACATAGGTTTGAAGATACATAGGGCCTAACCTTTTGTGGGGGCGGAGATGATGTTTACTGCTTCATTCTATTTTTTGGGGCTTGCCGGCTCTATTCTTGCCGCGGCGGTCTGTCTGTCGAAGGGTAGGCGAGCAGGCCGTTGCGTCGAGGTGGATCTTGACACTCTCCGCGCGGTGTCGATCTGCCTTCCGACAGATAGGGCGGCGGCACTGGAAGGCACGATATCGAAGGTCTACAAAGAACTGATGTGGGACAAGAAAGCGAGATGGACCAACTTGAAAGCGCTGTGGGGGCGGTGGTACGGTTTGTGCCAGGAGAAGGCGATCCAGAAGCAGAAATCGTTGTATTCCTGGGCCCGCACGATGGCATTATGTTCCATGCTCTGCCTGATGGGCGTGCTGCTGGAAGCCGAGTTTGACCAGCCCATCACCTTCCGCACCGTCCTGGCCGGTTTCCGACACATGGAGCCAGTCGCGTCTAGCGTGCACAAGTCGTAACGCATGGCCGAATGCCCCGCGCCACCGTCCAGCTTCTATTCTCGGGTTGCGGACGAGTCCGACGGGCGGGATACGCCTGACGGCGTGGTAACAGTATAGCTTCCCAACCCATGAGTTTGTCACGTGCCTGCGTTGGTGGCAAGGCGACGGGACGTTGCGGTGGGCGCGAGGTGCGGCTTCTTGGGGGGCGGTGTGGCATCGCGGGGTG
>Ga0181520_10000554_pt1 | contig 81102 bp, 66 predicted proteins | sample PEATcosm2014_Bin_29_FD_132451 | JGI IMG/M metagenome (GOLD analysis project Ga0181520, IMG submission 132451) | Peatland microbial communities from MTU Mesocosm Facility, Houghton, MI, USA - PEATcosm2014_Bin02_30_metaG | ecosystem: Environmental > Terrestrial > Soil > Wetlands > Peat | place... | reverse complement strand
GCCGCTATTCGCAAAGACCAGGCCCGGATCGAGACTCAAGGTGCAGCCATCGGTCTCACCCAGGTCCAACCCCTGCCCCGCGGCGATTGTCAACGCACCGTTGACGTGCGTCAGCGTGACCGAGCCGATCGTCGCCGCGCTACCCGCCGCGCCGATGCCGGCGATGATCGCATTGTTGCTGCCGGAAAGCGTCAGGGCATTGCCGGCGGGGGAGGAGGAGAGATCGACCGTGAGCGCGGTCGGGCCGCCCGCAGGTGCGGCCAGGACCAGCGTGCCGCCGGCCAGCGCGATGGGCGCGCTACCCAGCGGTCCGCTGCCGCCACCCTGGCCCACGGCCACCAGGCTGCCGCCGCTGACCTTGAAGCTCGTACCCGTGACAAACGAATTGGCGCCGGTCAACACCAAGGCGCCGCTCCCCGCCTTGCTAAAGGCCCCCGCACTCGTGCCGTTGTCGGTCAGGAAAGGGATGGCGACGATCAGGCCCCCATCGATGTTCATAGTGGGACTGCTGCTGATGGTCCCGCCCATAAAACTCAAATAGCCGCTGCTGCCGCTGACGTGCAAGGAGCCGGCCAGGTTGAGATTGTTGAAACTGGCCGAATTGGTCAGGCCCAGCGTGGACGATCCGGAGACGTGCAGGTCGTTGGCGTAACTCGCTGTCCCCGGCCCGTTGCAAGTGAAGAGGCTGCCGTTGCCCGGATCCATCGTTTCCACCAGATTGCCATTTCCGGTCGGATCCCAGCCGAAACCGATGCCGCCGCTGGGACCGCCCGGGCCGCCGTTGTTGCTGCCAAACCACTCGAATTGGTGCCAGCCCGGCGTGAGCACGCCGGTGACGTCCGCGTTCCACTCTGCCGCCGTACCTTGCCACGGGTTGCCGTCGATCAGCAGATAGCCCGCATCGTCGATGTGCCAGCCGAAACTGACCTCGTTCCCGTTGCTGTTGCCGGGGAAATAGATATAGCCCTTGTACGCCCAGGTGGTCTGCTGGTACCAGGGGGCATAGGGCGCCACTGTTTCGTACGGCGTGTAGGCGTTGACCGGGCCGAGCACGGGCGTCCAATTGGCGGGGGTACCGGTCCAGTTGGCATAGCCGGTAATTTCGCCTTGGAGCAGACCGGGAATTCCGCCCGCCACGCTCAGATTGCCGCCTTGCAGGTAAACCGGACCCGTGCCCAACGCGCCGGAGTAAGCCGCGTTCAGCGTGCTGCTTGTGCCGATGTAGGTACCGCCGGAATACGAATTGGCGCTGGCGAACGTCACGCTCCCCGTGCCGGCCAGCGTGACCGTCGTGGGGACGCCGGTGAGGCCGTTGTCGCCGATCGGCCCGCCGGAGAAACTATAGGAATAGGCCGCACCGCTGGCCGTGGCAAAATTGACGCTCGCGGGACCCACGCCGTTGCTTTGAATGGCGATGCTCGTGTTCTGCGCGCCGTCGTTGAAAATCACGGCGTCGCCATCCGAGTAGTAGCCCGAGCCGCTGTTCCAATTATAACTGCTAGGATACGCACCGGCCGTGTCCCACGAATTGCCGTACGTACCGCTCCACACGTCCGTCTGCGCCGCCGCGGGCGAGAGCGAAAACAGGAATGCGGCGCACGCGCACACGAGACCAAGGGCCAAGACACGAAAAGTCCTCATAACAGTTCCTCCAGGTTCGACATAATGTCTTTTGTTTTTAAGGACACCAATGCCGCTCAAGCGAATCCGGCACCGGGCACCCGCTTGCGGGTTGTGTGCCGTTGTCAGCGGCACACGGAGTTTGCCGGGTTCATTTTTCGCTCGCTGCTCCGTAAAGCGGATAACGTCTTCCACGCGCGCAAAAGCACCACGGCAGGGAGAACACTCAAGGGAGAACGAACGGCGAAAGATAGGCGCGCAGTGCGAGACTCGCTTGAGAGTCACCGTCAAATTGAGCCACCGACAGCAGTCCTGCTAAGACAATCTCCCGCCGGAGTTGCGCGGCCGCAAACCGATTAGCCCAATACCCAACGAACGCTGCCTACTACTGAGCTTGCCATGCGTATGGGCCGCACACCCGTGCGACCCGTGTTCGGGCGGAATATCCCACTTAGGGGGATTGGTCTCCGCGAGAACGAGAACGTGTTTCAACATACATAGCCCTTGCTCATTTGTCAAATGGTCCGAGGAAATTTTTTTGCGGGTCGCCCCCGAGTGTTGGGGAAGGCAAGAGAGCTCGACAACGCGAAACTGGCAGGAGCGAGGTCGATGATCCTGCAAGCGCCCCCGCCGCGAGACCGCTGAAAAAGGCTCGCGGGAACACAACGCATAATAATAGCAGTAAGTAGTCAGTACAACGTCTTGTGTCCGCCTCAACTATTCTTAAGTGTCGCGTTGTAGCGGTGACTTTGGTCGCCTTGCAGGAGCGACCGTACTCGCCCGCTTCGGCAATAGGGCGACTAAAGTTGGCTTGCGACAGTCATTGATTCGCCCGTCCTTAGTATGGTTCTCCCTGCGGGCCCGGCGAAACGAAAGCAGAGCTTGCCGTGCCAGCGATGTCGCCTCAGCATACTCCGAAAAAGGGGGGTGGCGAACGGCTTATTTTGACACTGCGGATTGACAGAACGACTTCCGTATGTCATGTTTACGGATATAGCAATACGGGGCGCATAGCCGACTTCCCAAGACAAACCCTTGACATCTCTGCTCCCTGGCGTGTATTATGCCAAGTGGGGGAAGGGGTGCATTTCTTCAGGCGCGAGGATTGAAAATGAGTGTTCGATTGATGATTGCCGACGATCACCTGGCAGTTCGAACGGGCGTGGTGAGCCTGATTCAAGGGACCGAAATCGAGTTGGTTTGCCAGGCGGAAACGTGCGACCAGACGGTCAAGTTTGCCCTGGCGTGCCAGCCGGACGTGCTGCTGTTGGATCTGCGCCTGTCGGGGTCTGACGGCCTGGATGCCTTGGAGCGGATCAAGCGCGACAACCCAAAAATCGGCGTTGTGATCTTCTCGTCGGCCGACGAGGTCAAGGAAATGGCCCATTCCCGCAAGATGGGCGCCGACGGTTTCGTGGCCAAGGGGGCGTCGCGTGAGGAACTGCTCAACGCCATCCGCCGAGTGGCCATGGGCCGCAGCGCTTGGACTCCGCGACAGATCCGCCAGGTTGTGAGCCGGGCAGCCGCCGAGGCCCTGGCGGCTAACGATCGAAGTCCGCTCAGCGGCCGGGAAAAAGAAGTCCTGCGCGAGATCATGAACGGCTGCTCCAACGAGTCGATCGCCGAGCACCTGAAGATCAACATTGAGACGGTCAAGCAACACGTCAAGCACATTCTCAAGAAGCTGCACGTCGAGGACCGCACGCAAGCCGCCTTGCTGGCCCTGCGGACCAAGATTTTCGAAGATGACGATAAGATCGTCGATTCGAAGTAGAATGTCACAGCCCGTACAGTTCCCCGTACTTGCCGCGCAAGCTGGCCAGCAGGGGGGCCGACGATAGTTCTTTACCCGTGACGCGTTTTACGAGTTCGGCGGCCGAATAGCGCTGCCCGTGGCGGTGGATCTTGTCGCGCAGCCAGCCGCGCAAGGGTTGGAAATCGCCCCGCTGGAACTGGACGTGCAGTCCGCCCAATTCCGTGTCGGCGGCGGCGAAGAACTGCGCGGCGTAGAGATTGCCCAGCGTATAAGTGGGGAAATAGCCGACCAGCCCCGCGCTCCAGTGAACGTCTTGCAGCACGCCGTCGGCATCGCTGGGCGGAACGATGCCCAGGTACTGCCGATACTTCTCGTTCCAGGCCGCCGGGGCGTCGGCCACGGGCAGATCGCCGTTGAGCAAGGCCTGTTCCAACTCGAAGCGGATGAGAATGTGCAGGTTGTAGGTCGCCTCGTCGGCCTCGACGCGGATGAGCGACGAGCGGACGTCGTTGACGGCGAAGCAGAAGGCGTCGAGGCCCGCGCCACCCAGGGCGGCGGGGAACCGCTTTTGCGCCGCGGGGAAGAAATGCTGCCAGAAGGCCCGGCTGCGCCCCACGAGGTTCTCCCAGAGCCGCGACTGCGATTCGTGAATGCCCAGCGAAATGGCCTCGCCCAGCGGCATGCCGAAGCGGTCCGGCGGCAGGCCCTGTTCGTAGATGCCGTGGCCCGCCTCGTGCAGGATGCCAAAGAAGGCCGCATTGAAGAACTGGCTGTCGTAACGCGTGGTGATGCGGCAGTCGTGCGGTCCCAGCGTCGTGCAAAAGGGATGGGCTGTCACGTCGAGCCGCCCGCGGGCGAAGTCGAAACCAATCGCCGCGGCAGCTTCCTTGCCAAACGACTCCTGCACGTCGAGCGGGTAGCTGCGGCTGAGGAGCGCGGTCTTGGCCTGCCGGCCGGTAGCCGTGATGGCCGCCACCAGGGGGACGAGTTGTTGGCGGAGATCGGCAAGTACGCGGGCCACGTTGGCGGTAAGCTCCTCCGGTTCGTAGTCGTCCAGCAAGGCGTCGTAGGGCGATTGCCGGTAGCCGAGGGCCTCGGCCTGTTGCCGCTTGAGTTCGAAGGTCTTGGCCAGCCAGGGCTGGAAGTGGGCAAAATTATCCTCCCGTCGGGCCTGCTCCCAGGCGCTCTGGCCCAGGACCGCCGTGCGGGCGAGTTCCTCGACAAGGCTGCGGGGCAACTTGGTCTTCTTGTCGACCAGCCGCTTCAGCCGGCGGATAGTGACCGCCGTCTCGTTGTCGGCCTCGGCTGCCAACGGCCCGGCTGCCAATTCCGAGACCTTGGCCACAAAGCCGGGCTCGGTCCAGCGCTGGTGGATCATGCCGGACAAGAGCGTCGTCTGGTCGGCGCGGTGTTCGGCCTCGGCGGCGGGCATCATTGTTCGCTCGTCCCATTCCAGCACGGCGCTGATCGAGGCCAGCAGCGAGGATTGACGGACGTACTGACAAACTTCGTCGAAGAGGGCAGGGGAGGGGGGCATGGAAGGGACCTCAAGGGCTCTTGGCGGGTTACGGGAAATACAGTGTCTGTAGGATAGACTTGCAATCTGTCACGACAGGTTAGAAACCTATCCTACACAATAGGTTGGAAACTCCACGACAGGTTGAAAACCTATCCTACGACTTGTACTGAGAACAGTATAAGCCTACCGATATCCCAAGTCGTTTTCAATCGCCCGCGATTGGGAGCAAAGCCCAGTGCCCTGCTCATTGGTGGAGTTGGCGCGTAATTGCCGGGCCTGCTTGCCAAGCGGGTCGTCATCGGCCTTGCTCTTGGGAGCGGGGTCGGTGGCGCAACCGGCCAGGAGGCTGAGACAGATGATCGGGATGGCCGCGCAGCAACGATTCCAGAGTACACGCATGTTAAGCAAGCCCTCCGCAGAAAGAAAGTTTATGGGCGAAATGTCGCAGAATCGCCGATCGCCGTCCAGAGCAAATTTTCTGGCCCCCCCCGGGTTTTGCGATGGTAGGTCCTTCCTGGCGGGAAAGGCTACTGTACTTCAAGCCCGGTAAAAGCCCGATGTTGCTCGCCAGGTGGAACGGGTGAACACGGAATAAATTCCGTGCTACGAATTGATCGTTGAAAAGCTCGATGCTGGGCGACAGGCAGGATGCATTAGTCCCTTTCGGCAAAAGGGACCTACTTGGCCCTTGACCGCGGTCGGCCGGTAAGAGAAACTCAGCAAAGACCATTGGAGGAAACCATTCATGCTTGATGTTCTCGTTGTGGCCCCCCATCCGGATGACGCCGAGTTGGGCATGGCCGGGGCGATGATGAAGTTCAAGGACGATGGCTGGCGCGTGGGGGTGCTGGACCTGACCGACGGCGAGCCGACGCCCTTTGGCACGCCGAAGATCCGAGCCCGGGAGACGTCCGCGGCGACGGCCATCCTGGGACTCGACTGGCGTGAAAACCTAGGGCTTGCTAATCGCCGCCTGGAAGCGACGCTGGAAGCCAGGGCCAAGCTGGCTGCGGTCTTTCGCTTGCAGCGGCCGCGCTGGATCTTCGCGCCCTATTGGGTTGACGCCCATCCCGACCATGTGGCGGCCACCGAGTTGATCGAGGCGGCCCGCTTCTGGGCGAAACTCACGAAGACCGACATGCCGGGCGAGCCGTTCTACCCGCAGCGGATTTTTTACTACTACTGCGTCCACTTGCGGCTGATTCCGCAACCGGCCTTCGTGCTCGACATCAGCCCGTATTGGGAGCGGAAACGCGCGGCCATCGAGTGTTACCACAGTCAGTTTCTGGAGGGCGTGCCAGCGGGGCAGCCGACGCTCGTCGATCGCATTCGCGATCAGGCGGCCACTTGGGGCTGGTCGATCAGCAGGGAGTACGGCGAGCCGTTTGCCAGCCGCGAGCCGGTGGGGCTGGCGACGATGACGGGGTTAACGTGATGGCTCACTTGGGCGAAGAGGGCAGGGCAGGGGTGGGCGTGTTGCGGGCCGTGGCTGTCGATGCCGCAACGTAACGGGCCAGCCACTCGTGCGTAGCCTGAAACTCCGCTCGTTGGCTCAAGAGGGTATACCGGGGGTCGCGGGCCACGCCGTCAAAGCGGCCCAGCGTCTGCTGCAGGCTCTGGACGTTCGGCGCACGGTCGCCGGCATAGACCTCGGCCGGCATTGCCAGATAGGCCCGCCAGTTGGCGTCGAGTACCGTGTGCAGTCGTAGCGAGGCAGTCGACAGTTGTTGCCGCATGGCCTGCAGATCGGCGGCACCCGGCGCTGCGGGTGGGGCCGCGATGGCGGGAGTCGCAACAACAGCAGGAGCGGCGGGGCTGGCGGGCGCGGGCACGCCAGCCGGTGCTCGGGTTGGCACGGGGCCAATCGGCGCCGTGGACAACGATTCGCCGTGCGTGCCCGTATAGTAGCCGACTTGCCGCATCAGGTTGATGGCCGATGCCGGTACGGGAATGGCTTGAGTGGGGTCGGTGACATTTGCCCCGTTGTAGAATGCGGCGTTGGCCTTGTGGTCGATTTCCAGGGCCGAGCCATCCAGCGAAATGCCCGCGAACAGGCCGCGACTACGGGACCAGGTGAAAATCTCGGCCAGCAGTTGCGCATCGGTGGCCGCGGCCGCTTCGCGTCCCACCGGGCCGGCAGCGGCAGCCGCGTCCGCGCCGATGGTGAACTTGCCGCGCAAGAGGCCCTGCACGCTACTCCGCGTCTTGAAGACCAGCACAATATCGGTCACTTGCAGGCCGATCTGCCAGCCGACACTCCCGCCCGTGAGCGTGATGAACGACGGTGGCCGCCAGAAGCCGCGCTCGTCGCGAACCATGACGATGCCGCGACCGTGACGCACGCCCAGCAGGAATCCGCCTTTCACCAGGTCGGGAACGATGACAATGCCCTGGGCGTTGGCCAGCAACGAGGCTGGGATGCCGCTGGCGGGGATGCTCATGACCTCGTTGAGCACATCTCGGGCGTCGTCGACAATGACCGTTTCGCGGTACTGAGTCTGTGCGGGCGCGGCGCTTACGAGCAAGCAAGAGAGAATTACGCAAAGGCAACCGATAGACCTCTTCATAGGGGCCGGATTCTAACAATCGGTCCCAGGCAGGGCAATGGCAGTTTATTTATGTAGGATAGGTTTTTAACCTGTCGCGACAAAGGTTTTTAGCCTGTCCCGACAGATTGCAAATCTATCCTACAGCCTGCCTTATTCCGCCGGATCGGTAATTGCGACCGCGGAGAGATCGAAGGGCAGGGGACCGGTAACGGTTGCCAGGGCCGTTTCCGCGTCGCGATCCAGGCCGGCCCATTGGTTCTCGTCGATCGTGGCAGCCATCCATTGGCTCAGATCCGTTGTTGTGTTTTCCACCAGGTCCGTGGCGGAGTCGATTTCATCCTCCTTTGATTCCGCCGGTTGGACAGGCGTTGTCTCGACGATCGAATTGCTGGGAACCTGCTGGAATGAATGCCGGCCGAAGACCGCGCCGACCAACAGCGCGATCGACGCGGCTGCCGTGATTACCCAGCGCAAGCGCTTGCCGCGAAGTACTGGCGCTCCTCCTTGCGCCGTCGTGTGGGCATCAGCTCGGCGAGTGTAAAACTCGCGGCAGCGGCGGGCTAAAGCCCACCCTACGACCCGCGGCTGGACTGGCCTTGCGGCGTGGATTGCCGTCCGCAGTCGCACATCGAGCGACTCGGAGAACTGCGGCCGAGTGACTTGGGCGTCGCGCCGCAACGGCCCGGCCAGAGCGTCGTCGTTTGGAATTGGTTTACGATTATCCATGAATAGTCTCCGCCGGTCTTGCCGGCCGTGCGTGCCGCCCTTCCGGCCCCATGTTGCCGACCAGCGGCAGGAGCTTCTTGCGGGCGCGGAACATCATGGTCTTGACCGCCACGCCAGAGTGGTCCAAAACCACAGCAATCTCCCCAACGGGCATATCTTCAACGTAATGCAGCCAGAGGGCCGTCAGTTCATCCTCGTTCAGGACCTTTGCGGCGGCCGACCAGAGGTTTTGACGGTTCTCGGCGGCAATCGCTTGTTGTTCGGCCCCCGCGGCTGATGAAACAGCCCGCCGCAGGGCGTCATGGTCGGCGGCCGGCTGCGGCCGCCGGTGATAGTTAATGCTGATTCGCCGGGCGATCGTAAACAACCATGTCGAAAATCGCCACTGCGGCTGGTAGCGATTCAACCGCGAGTAGGCCCGCAGAAACGTCTCTTGCAAAACATCCTCGGCATCGCACCGTGGCCCCGCATTGCGCAGGAAATGTAGCAGCGGGACCTGGAACCGCCGCAAAAGTTCCTCGAAACTGGGTATACAGCCTTTCTGCGCCCGCGCGGCAAGTTCTTCGTTGCTTGGCGAAGGAGCAGGCCCGGGAGGTTGGCACGAATAGCGTTTCATCTCTTTTCTTACACCTTTCGTGGCAGGGCGGTTACTGTAGTATCTGGAATCGGGAAAAGGCCGCTTGGTTATCAAGTAGGTCTCTCTTGCCGAGAGAGACTATTGTGCTTCGAATCGCGGGAAGGCCTCCGCATCGTTCGACAGGTCGGCGCACATTAGTCCTTTCCGGCAGAAAGGACCTACTGTGCAGGCGTCATTACCACGCAAACGGGCATGGGGATATTGGCCGCAACCCCCGTGGGCCGGGGCAAACCGGACTTGGCATCAACGCGGAAGACAACGACGTTTCCGCTGTCCTGGTTGGCGGCCAGCAGATAATGTCCGCTAGGGTCGAGGGCGAAGTGCCGCGGTGACTTGCCCAAGGTAGACTGGTGTCCCAGGCTGCGCAGCTTTCCTGTTTCGGCATCGACCGCGAAGACGGCAATGCTGTTGTGACCGCGGTTCGAGCCGTACAGGAAACGGCCCGACGGGTGGACCTGGACCTCGGCCGCCGTGTTTTCGCCGGAAAAACCCGCGGGCAACGTGGAAATGTTCTGCACCGATTCCAGCGTTCCGCGGGTGGACTCATAGCGAAAAACGCCGATCGTGCAATTCAGTTCGTTGATGACGTACACGAATCGACCGTTGGGATGAAAAGCCAAATGTCGTGGCCCCGCTCCGCGGACGGTTTCGACGAAGGCCGGCTGATGCGGCAGGAGCGAACCCGCGCTGGCGTCGAGCTTGTAGACCAGCAGCTTGTCGATTCCCAGATCGGCGGAAAGGACAAAACGGTTACTCGGATCGACCTCGACGCAGTGCGCGAAAGGCGCCGATTGACGCGATGGATTCACGCTCGACCCGTGGTGCTTGTCCACGGTAACGGCTGGCTTCAGGCTTCCGTCCGCGGCAATGGGCAGACTGGCAATGGAGCCGCCGCCGTAGTTGGCGGCCAGGGCCACCTTCCCGGTGTGATCGACAGTCACGTGGCAAGGCCCCGGACCCCCGCTGGATTGCTGGTTGAGCAGAACGAGTTGTCCGGTCTTCGGCTGAATGCGGTAGGCGCTGACGAACCCGGTCGGCTTTCCTGCAAACTGGAAGACCTCGCTGATGGCGTAGAGCAGAGGCTGGCCGGGGTGCAGGGCAAGAAAGGTGGGGTTAGGAACGGCCGCCGCCACTGCCGGTTTGGTGAACCGTCCACTGGCCAGATCGAACTGCAAGAGGTCGATCCCGGCCTCGGCAGTTTTCGTGTAGGTACCCACATAGACCCAAAGCGCGTCTTTGCCGCCCTCCGGTTTTTCAGCCGCCAAAACAGGGACAACAGTGGCGGCAAATATCAATCCGGGCAGAAGCGAAACGAGCGTTCGTGGGAACAACGACATGGCGGAATCCTCTCTGAGCAATTCTCAAGGGGCGCAAACAGTTTGCGCCGAGTTTCCGAATTATAACGCGCAGCGTTTCAGAATACGAGTTTTGCCAGTTCGGGATAATCGCTCGCATGCAGGCGCGTCATCAAGCGAAAGCCGATTTGAAAGAACCCGCCGCCCATGGGGTGCAGATGCTTGGCCTTGGCCCGGACCCAAGTGATTTCCCCCCGCCAACGGAATCCCAGCAGGGATTCGTCCGGACCATAAGGATGATCGACGACCACGGCCACGCCCGAAGTCGAGAACTCCTTGGTCAGTGCCGCGAAAGCCCGGCGGATCTGTGGTTTCTTCTCTTCGAAGGGCACCACCATGACGACTGTCGTCAAGTTCACGCGTCCTTCGAGCCGCGGGCCGTCGAGCTTTTCCTGGAGCGCGCGGCAGTTCTGGTTCAGCAGGGCAACGACAAACGCCTGAACGCCCATTTCCTCTTTACGTGCAAATAACGGCATTTGATTCGTCGCTCCGGGCCGCGGCAAGATATAATCGCATATAGAACATCCAAACGAAATATAGCTTATGATTTTCGCAATTTGGTCGGCGGAAATCTGGCCCGGCGTTGACGTGCGCTTTTTTCGATGGTATATCAGCCGATAGATATTTGCGCGGGAGACCTTCAGCGAGCCCCCGAGGTTCCTGTGCGAGCTGGGTGCGGAATTCGTTATTCGGGGGGCATTTGCGGAAAATTCGATGATCTCGCGTGATCGCGTTATACGGACCTTGAACCACCAGTCGATCGATCGCGCGCCGCGAGATCTATGGCTCTTGCCGGGTGTCGAGACCTGTCGACCGGATGACGTGGCGGAGATAAACGCCCGCTTTCCGGCCGACGTTTTGCACGTGTATCCGAAATGGTCTGGCGGAGGACGGGGCAAAGGCCCAAGTCCGAAGGCCGATACTTATACGGATGCGTGGGGCTGTACCTGGCAACTGGGTGATCAGGGTGTCCTCGCTGCTTTGGCCGTTTCTCCGCTGGCGAGCGGAACGGTCATGGCACAGTACGCGCCGCCGGCGGAACTGCTTGATCCGGCCCGTTTTGCTCGAGTCAATCCGATGTGTGCAGATACGGGACGGTTTACGTTGGCCGGCAGCCAAGCGCATCCGTTGGACCGTCTTTGCCAGTTGTGCGGTCCCGAGACCGCCCTGCGCGAGCTTTTTGACAACAACGGTGAACTTGGCGGGCTGTTGGACAAACTGCACGCATTCTTTCGAAAAGAGATCGATCTCTGGGTAAAGACCCTGGTTGACGGCGTAGTTTTTGGCGACGACTTGTCTTGGGTGGCGGCCTCCCGCACGCACCTGAAGCTCTGGCGGTCGCTGTTCAAGCCGCTGTATCGCGAATACTGCACGGCGATCCACGCCCACGATAAGTTCGCCTTCTTTCTCTGCGAAGGGGCGCTGGGCGAGGCCCTGGACGACCTTGTGGAAATCGGCATCGACGCGGTCCACGCCCAATGGCCGGAAGAAGAATTTGAGAAACAAGTGGCCCGGCATCGCAAGCGAGTAACATTTTGGGGTGGAGTGGAGCAGCGGGAGATCGAGCCTCCCGGCCATTGCGGCGACATTCGCGAAGCTGTCCTTCGGGTCCGCAAGGCCCTGGATTTTGGGGCCGGAGGCGTGATCAGCCAGGTTGCCTGGAGCCACCCCCTCCCATTGCGAAACATTGTCACATTCTTCGAACAGTGGCTCGTACCCTTGCCGGTCACCGTCTAGAATGGAGCTCTGGGATGCTCCCCTTGGTAAGATCTTCGTGGGGGGATAGAATTAAGGTTCTGAGAGTTTACTCCTGGTCCGGAATGAGCGTTTATGGCAGACAACAACGAATCTCCAGCCACTGAACTGAAAGATCCCCTGGTGGCTGGCGTTCTCGCTTGGTTGATCCCGGGCTTGGGGCACTTCTACCAGGGGCGGGCCGCCAAAGGGGCCTTATTCATGATTTGTATCCTGGGGACGTTCGCTTACGGCCTTTACCTTAGCAGCGGCAGCAAGTACGTTCGCTGGAATGGCAAGGAAGTTCTCGCAGACGTTGGCTGGGGCAGGGCGGTCTATTTTTCCTTCCGTCCTAATGATTGGCGGCTCCCGTGGCTATGCCAGATCGGCGTCGGTTTTCCTACCGTGCCCATGACTTTGTTGCAGGCGGAGTTGAAAGAACCGATCCTGCACGGTTTCATGGCGCCGCCCCCATTGCCCGATGTGGACCCCTTGAAAAACGGTCCGCCCGGTGTGGCGCCCCCGCCTGATGAAAAGCCGCCTGCGCCTGCGGAAATGTCGCTAGCCTGGATCAATCGGCTGCTGCCGCATTACTTTGAATTGGGCACGGTGTATACGATGATTGCCGGCCTGCTCAATGTCTTGGCGATCTACGATGCCTGTTGTGGACCGGTCGCCGGGGAATCCGGCAAGAAAGAAGACGATATGCCCGAAGGAAAGCGGAGTGCCGCGATGGAGGAGGCTAAGTCATGAACTGCATGTTTTGGTACGCCTTTCCCTTGATCGTGTCGGTCAGTCTTGTTTATGCGGGCACTCGGCACGAAGATGTGGGAGAGATCCTGAAGCACGCTTTGCGCGTGGCCATTTCGATCACCGGCTTTATGCTCCTGGTCTTCGCCATTTTGTGCCTGATATCGATGCAGGTCTCGTGACCGATGTGGTGGGGCCGAGTAACACGAGTCCCACCAAATTCCGGATCGAATTTGGTTTGACTCGTGTTACTCAGCCCACCCTACTCCGCGCCTACAGCAGAAAGTTATTCCTCTGCCAGCGGGCTGATCTGTAACAGCACGCTTTCGGACTCCGTGCCCGGCAAGGGATACGATTCCAGCTTTCGCAAGGCTAGGCCGTGCATCAGGCCAAAGTGCCGGGCCTCGCCCCGTTCGTCGATCCAGCCCGGGCCTTTCAGCACCAGCATTCGCTGAAACGACCCTTGGTGCGGATTGAACCACTGGAGCAACTTCTTCAGCCGGGCCACAGCACGGATTACCAAGGTGTCAAAACACTGGTCAACCAGGATGTCTTCCGCCCGGGCGTGAAATACCGGCACGGAGAGGCCCAGCTTTTCCACGATATCGGCTACCACCTTGGCCTTCTTGCCAACGGATTCGCACAAGGAAACCTTGAGATCGTCGCGCAAGATAGCCAACACGATGCCCGGGACCCCCCCGCCGGTGCCTACGTCCAGCACTGTCTCATCCGGGGCGAGAAAGCGGGCGAAGGCCTGGCTATCCACAAGGTCGCGCGTGACAAACTTCTCGAAATCGGTATGCCGGGTAAGGTTGAGCTTGCTGTTCCACTCCCAGAGCAACCGGCAATACTGGTCCACGCGGGTGATCTGGGCCGGCGGAAGTTCGATGTGGTTTCGCTCCAGGGCGATCTGCAGATTGTCGTCGGGGGGATTCACGGCGCGATTCGATTGGAAGTAGAATGGGATTCTCACGTTAGAAGTTGTTTCAAAACCCAATTCAGGCCGGCAGAATAGGCTCCCTAAGTCCGGTTTTGAAACAACTTCTCAGCATACACCATTCGAGCTTGTTGTACGATGCCCTTGCCGCGCGATGAATACATTGAACAGGCATATTTCTTCCGTACGATTCGGGAGCGGATGCAGCAGAGCACCTCGACCCAGGAGCTTTTGGAGGCGATCAAGCAGGAGGTGCTGGCGACGACCCAGTTGCCTTATGCGCTAGACTTCATGGCCAGTGAACTGCGATTGACTGGCGGCTTTGCCACGGCCATGGCCAAGTTGCCGCACTATTTCACGCCGTTCCAGACTTTCGTTGTGGCCGAAGGCGAAAAGCCCGAGGGCAAGTTCGATTTCCGCGTGGGACTGGAAATCCTGCAACGCGAGGCCGAATATCGTGCCCAATCGCCAACGCCCCAGGGCCTTTTCCTCTTTCAGTTCGAAACTCTTTGCCGCAGTCGCATCGGCTACGACCGGGGGCTGGAGGCGATCGCGGGCGACGAAATCTACGACACGAACTGGCGGGAGTGGATCCTCACGGTTCGTCGCCAGATCGGTCTGATCGACTTGGGCGACATGATCTACGTCCGCAGCGAACACTACCGGCAATCCCACGGCGAAAGCGGGAAACCGGTCCTCTTCGGTGAAAAAGAGGGCCGCATCGCCCTGGCCAACCGGCGGAAAGACCCGTTGTACCTCTTTGCCGCGCTGGCCCGGCACCTGGGCTACCCGACCGTTCCCCGTGCCCAGCCGGAGGACAGCAACCGCATGCTCATTCCCACCATGCAGCGGAAGATCGAGCGGCTGGAAAGCCGCATGAAGCTGCTGGAAGAGGAAATCCGCGGGGGTATCAACTTGACGCGGTTCTATCAGCGGGATAATCCGCCCCAGAAACCGTAGGTTGGGAAGTCTGCGCTTGAAATGCGACCCAATCCATGAGAAAATGGGAAGATTATCCCGGATGCACTGCGAACAGTCCTCAGCAGTATCCAAGACTCTTCCTTTTCGCTACGCCTAGCCCACAAAAGCCGCGCAGAGTAGAAAACCCCCAATTAGGAGCATGAGTATGAGTCGCGTTGTTCTTGAAAGGCTGCTATTGGCCTGTCTGTTGGTGGCATGTGTCGCGATCGGGCAGGCTATGGCCGATTCGGCACCCACCGAGAAGCATGGTCACAAGGGCCGCAAAAAGCCCAGTGCCGAGCAGAAGGAACAAGGCGATTCGGCATCTTCGGCGGCCAAGACAACGCCTGAGGCCAAGAAAACCGACGACAAAGCGGCGTCGGATGCGAAGAAGGGCGAGGACAAGAAACCCGCGGCGGAAAAAGGCAACGCCACGAAGGATGCCGATGCCAAGCCGGCAACGCGGAAGCTCAAGAAAGGCCCCTTCCACATCGAGGTTGCCTTAGATGGCGTCTTCGAGGCCCAGAACCAGGCGGAACTCTTCATCCGGCCGCAGGAATGGAGCTTGCTGTCCGTGCTTAAGGCGGTCGAGCATGGTGCTGTCGTCAAGCAGGGCGACATGGTCCTTGCCCTGGATACGGAAAAAATTGATCGCATGATTAAAGATCTTCGCGCCGAGGCCGAGTTGAACGATTTGGCACTGAAGCAGGCTACGCTCCAGTTAGCTGCCACGGAGAAATTTGCTCCGCTAGATGATCAGGCGAACGATCGCAGCCGCCGTATTGTCGAGGAAGACTGGAAGCGGTTCCAGGAGGTCGAAAAGCCGTTGATGGCCAAGTTGACCGAGTACCGTCTGAAGGCCACTAAGGAAATGCTGGAATATGCCGAAGAGGAATATCGCCAACTCGAAAAGATGTACAAGGCTGACGATCTGCGGGAAGAGACCGAGAAAATCGTGCTGCGGCGGGCCAAAAACGGCGTAGACCGGGCAAAACTGGAGTTGGAACTGGCCGAAGCCGCACACGAAGAGGCGGTCAAACTCCTCCTCCCGCGAACGGAAGAGAAGACCAAAGACCAGACCGAGCGATCGCGGATCGATGCCGAATACGTGAAGATCAGCCTGCCCCTGCTCTTGAGCAAGCGCCGCCTGGAAGTGGAGAAACTGCAGCTTGCGCGTGACCTAGCGCAAGAGAAGCTCAAGAAGCTCGTAGCCGATCGTGACGCCATGATGGTTAAGGCCCCCATCGACGGAATCGTCTACTATGGCCACTCGTCGCGGGGGAAGTGGTCGGCCCTGAGTGTGGAAACGCTCCGTCGCGGGGCCTCGATTCTTCCTAATGAAGTCTTCATGACCGTCGTGCAGACCCGGCCCTTGATGATCCGCGCCACGGTGCCGGAAAGCCAGTTGCAGCGGGTGCATGCGGGCGTGCAGGCCGTGGTTTTTCCGGCTGGTTTTGCCGGGCTCAAGCTCTCGGCTGTCGTGCAGCGCGTCGGCGCCATTCCCATGGGAATCAGCGGGTTCGACTGCCAACTGACGGTCGCCGCCGACGGGCTGAACAGCGCCATCGTGCCGGGCATGAACTGCGAAATGAAAATGATCCCCTATAAGAAGACCGACGCCTTGACCGTGCCGCCCAAGGCCGTCTTCACCGAAGACTTCGATCCGGCCAAGCAATATGTCTATCTCCAGGCCAAGGACGGCAAGCCGCAGAAGCGAGTGGTCACATTGGGCGAACGCAACGACAAGCAGATCGAGGTGCTCGGCGGACTGGCCGAAGGCGACGAGATTCTGCTGGAAAAACCCAAAGACGAGTGACCAGAAAGGGTCTAATGTCAGGACGTTTGCCGTTCTTTGCCGCGGGCCAATGTATCCGGCACACTCCGTGTGCCGTTGCCAGCGGCACACGGAGTGTGCCGGATACATTGCCTTGGCTTCGCTGCGCCTTGATCGCTTCCCTAGTGCTGTTGGCCTGGCTGCCGCTCGGCTCGGCTTACGAGAAGGCGCCGTCGCCGGCCGAGATTGGCCCCAAGCCCAAGCCGGCGCCCAAGGCCGATCCGAAAGAGATCGACGCCTCGATTGACCGCGGTGTGGCTTTCCTGCTCAAGCGGCAGAACGCCAACGGTTCCTGGGGATCGGAACGGAGCATACGGCCCAGCGAGGTTTATGCCCCGGTTCCCGGCGCCCACGAGTCGTTTCGCGGGGCCGTGACGTCGCTTTGCATTTCGGCCCTGCTGGAAGTGGGCGGCGGCAACGCGGAGATCGAGCATTCCGTTGATCGGGCGGAGGCCTGGCTGATGGAGCACCTGCCGGCGATTCGCCGCAATTCGGCCGATGCGCTTTACAACAACTGGTGTCATGCCTATTCCATCGACGCCTTGCTGCACATGCTGCGGCGGCATTCCGGAGACCAGGACCGCTGCCGCAAGATCCGCGCCCTGATCGAGCTGCAGATTGCCATGCTTGTGCGCTACGAGTGCATCGACGGCGGCTGGTGTTACTACGACGATTTCAGTTATCCCACCGCGCGGCCCAGCGGGTCAACAATCAGTTTTGTGACGGCCACGGTCCTGGTGGTCCTGGACGACGCCCGTAAGGCAGGGATCAAAGTGCCGCAAAAGATTGTCGATCGGGGCATGGCTTCGCTCTTGCGGCAACGAAAACGCGACTTCAGCTACGATTACGGCGAGTACCTCAAGTATCACCCCATGCTGCCCATCAACCGGCCCGGCGGCAGCCTGGGCCGTTCGCAGGCCTGCAATCTGGCCATGCGGGCCTGGGGTGACAAGCAAGTGACCGACACGGTGGTCGAGACCTGGCTCGACCGGCTCTTCGCCCGCGAGCTATGGCTCGACCTAGGTCGCAAGCGGCCGATTCCGCACGAGTCGTGGTTCCAGGTGGCCGGCTATTTCTTTTACTATGGCCATTACTATGCCGGCCGCTGTATCGAGATCCTGCCGTCCGTAGAGCGTCCGCCGCGACAGGATCAACTGGCCCAGGTCCTCTTGCGCTTGCAGGAGCCGGACGGAAGCTGGTGGGATTTTCCGCTGTACGACTACCACCAGCAGTATGGGACGGCCTTTGCCCTGATGAGCTTGGCGCGGTGCAAACACAAGTGAGCGGAAATTGCACACACCCCGGGCAGAAAATGGAATTGAAAAATAGGGTCCTGGGCGAATTTCCTATAAAGCTAACGCGGCCCTTCAAAGCGCGCTGAAGTTTCCATCACGTTGGATGCTGAACTTCCTCTCTTGTGCGCGCGGAGTTTGAAACACCATTCGCCGAACGCACCAATCCGCGATCGCTCTGACGCGGGGATTCTTACGAACCGGCGCGCGGATCCCCTTGTCGGCGCGCTGAGGCTGTTTAATTTTTTGAAACAAAGTGTTGCGATTGCCAGTTGCCGCCAAAAGGGTAAGTTCAAAAATTCCGCAGACGGCCATGCGTCGCTTTTTTCCGACTGTCCGCACCAACCCTTCGGACGGCAAGGGCGTTAGGGAGATCGTACGGTGAGTTACCGGAGACCTACTAATCGGTAAGACGCGTGGTTCTCGGGTCATGGCCCGCACGCCAGACGGCATTGGTTCGCCAGCGGCTAACCAATATTGCCTCTCGTTCAACGATCAGCTAAGCTAGCGGGCATGGAACACAGAGTATTTACTCGAACCCTAAGCGGAAATTGCATACGCCTGTGGAAGGAATAGAAATAGCAGAAATAGGGGAATGCTAGTATTTGCTAATTGACGCTAATCCGGAAAAATTAGCGATCGAATCATTGCCCTATGGGAATGCTTGTAGGTGCCGCCTGTGAGGCGTAAGATTACGGTTCGATCGCGTGACTTCTTCTTGCTTGTTGTTTGGGACGAAGAGTCAAGAGCCAACCACTAGGAACCAATTTACGGACCAACCGATGTCGCTGACGATAACCGTCCCGGACCCGCTGGCGAGACTGCTTCAGTCGCGCGCCGAAGTGGAAAAAATTCCCGTCGATGAACTGGCTACGCGGATTCTGGAGACCGGGATGCAAGATCCGCTTCAATCCGGACAGTGGACTGTCGTGAATAAACGTCGCATGGCGCTAATCGAGAAGCAATTCCGTAATGGCCTGACGGATCAAGAACAAGTAGAGCTTCAAGAACTACAGGAGCTTGCGGATCGCCAACTTGAGGAACTGGATGCCGTGATGCTCAAGGATTTGGCGATCATGGAACGAACTGCTCGCAGCGTCCTCCAAGGTGCAGAATGAACCACGCGCAGGTTCTGGAATATCCGACCGACCGCCACGAGCGGCTACACGGCCCGCTGGGCTACGCGGACTACAAGTCGTACAAACCTTGGTTGCGAGACGAGTTCCGCTTCCGTTGCGTCTATTGTCTTTGGCGAGAAGTCTGGTGTGCGGATGGCGACGGTTCCTTCGGCATCGACCATGTTCGCTCGCGAGCGTCGCACCCCGAGTTGGCCAGCGACTATGACAACCTGACTTATGCGTGCTGTCGCTGTAATTCCATGAAACAGGACCATCCGTTGCCGGTTGACCCGTACGAGGAAGGGTGGGGCAAGCATCTTCAGGCTATTTCCGATGGGACCGTTCGTGGTATCACTGCGCTGGGCCGGCAGATCATCGAAATCTGTCGGCTCAATCGGCCGGCGATTGTCCAGGCCCGCCGCCGGATGCGCCAGTTGTTGGAATCGCTTGATGCCCGGGGAACCGAAGAAGCTAAATCACTCCTCCGCGAGTACCTCTCCTTTCCGACTAATCTGCCCGTGTTGTCCCAGCTTCATCCGCCTAATGGAAATGCGCGTCCAGAGGGGATTGCGGCGAGCCACCACGAACGAAGAACCCGCGGCGAGTTACCGGCGACCTACTGATCGGTAAGAAGCGTGGTTCTCGGGCCATGGCCAGCGCGCCAGACGGCATTGGTTCGCCAGCGGCTAACCAATATTGCCTCTGATTCGATGATCGGCTAAGCTAGTGGGTACTGAACACGGAATGTTCACTCGAACCCCCAAAGGGGCTGCCATGAAGCGGATCTCCTGCTGCTCGTTGCTCGTCGGATTGGGCATGTCGTTGGTTGCGGCCACACTTTGGGCGGCCGAAGCCCCGCAGGCCAAGGCGGTGAAGACTGCCGTCGAGCGGGGCAACGGCTTACTGGACAAGGAAGAAGACTATCCGGCCGCCGTCCAGGCCTTCAGCGAGGCCCTGCGGCTGGATCCCAAGAGTGTGCCGGCGCTGGTGGGCCGCGGTACAGCTTATCGCCTGGACGACAAACTCGAACAGGCCCTTGCCGACTACAACGAAGCCTTGCGCCTGGAACCGAAGAATTCCGAGGCCCATCGCGGCCGCGGCTGTGCCTGCTATCAGAAGAAGGACCTCGATAAGGCAATCGCCGAGACGGAGGAAGCGATCCGTTGCGACCCCAAGAATGGGAAAGCCTATCGCTCGCGCGGAGTTTTGCACTCGGCAAAAGGTGAGTCCGCTGATTCGATCGCTGACTATGATCGGGCGATTCAACTCAATCCCAAAGATGCGTACGCATTTTGTTACCGCGCTCTCGAAGAGACGCGGAAGAACGAGATCGATAAGGCCATCGCCGATTTCTCGGAAGCAGTCAGACTGGCGCCTACACATTACCATGCGATTTACAATCGCGGCAACCTGTACCGTGAAAGGAACGAACTGGACAAGGCGATCGTTGATTTCTCGGAAAGCATTCGCCTGAAGCCGAAAAAACCTGAGATGTTCGTTGCTCGAGCACAAGTTTTCGACTTGAAGCATGATTTCGACCGAGCGATTTCCGACTTAGATGAAGCGCTGCGGTTGGATCCGCGGTGCGGTGATGCTTACGGCTTGCGAGGTCAAGTCTATAACAACAAGGGCGAACTTGGGAAAGCCATCGCCGATCTGACCAGCGCTATTCGGATCGACCCGAAGGACGACATCGCTTACTGCGGTCGCGGCTTTGTTTATGTCCGCGAAGGAGACCTTTCAAAGGCCCGTGTTGACTTTGACAAGGCCATTGCGATCAACGCTAAGTGCGCGTGTGCTTACCGATTTCGTGGCGCAGTCTACGCTAAGATCGAAATGATCGATGAGGCCATTACCGACTTTACGCATGCGATCCAACTCGAGCCCGGCAACGCATCCGACCATTTCGCCCGCGGCTTGCTTTACGAGAAGAAGGGCGACATGCGCAAGGCGGAAGACGATTTCGCCCAGGCTAGGCAACTGGCGCTAGCGACTGTATTGAAGGAAAGTGGCCTTGCTAAGGCGCCGGCCTCCAAAGTCCCGATCGATTTGGTGGAAAAGCACATCCACGAGGAGGTCAAGCGATTGGAATATGCCGACTCTGTGGCCCAGAATCTCGTAGCGATGGTCCGCGATTGGAACCTGGCCGCGCTGGGACAGAAACTTGCGGCAGCAAAAGATGAAAATCGGTATGGTAGGCTTTCCAAGGACAAACTTTCACAAACCGACCGGGAAATCGCCGAAACCCTCTGCCAAGAAATCGCCGCCGTTGTGCGTTATAAGGAAGGCGTTGCCGAATTGGATGACGTAATCCGAGATAAGCGTGCCTGCTGTGTGGGACTTGCGCTGGTGCTTAATGTGCTCGGCCGTTCGGTTGGTCTAGACGTTCAAGGTCTCGAAGTACCCATTACTGCCGCAGGGCCGTCGACCGACGACCAAGGGCATTTGGCGTGCCTGATCCATCTGGCGGATGGACGGGTGGCAATCGCCGACGCGACCGGATCGCTTGGGAATGGGGCTTTTGTTTCCAAGCCTTTTGCTTTTTCCGACCTATATCGCAAGAGAAGCAGTTTTTGGGAACTCAAGGACGCTCGTAACCCGTTGGGTCTACACCGACTGGTCCAGCCATGGGACGCTGGCGGTCTGGTTTCTGATATTCTTAACTTTCGTGCGGCAAAATTGGCGGGGGAGGGAGACTTGAACGGCGCTGATAAACTGCTGGCGGAAGCGATTCGCCGAAATCCAAAGGCCCCCGCACTCTACGACAATCGAGGTCGCGTCAATGAGTCGCGAGGATATGATGATCGGGCCATTGCCGATTTTTCAACAGCGATTCAGCATGACCCGCTGTGCGCAACGGCCTATCTGTGTCGCGGCAATATCTTCCTGGGCAGGAATCAGATCGAGCGCGGCCTTGCCGACTTGGATGAAGCGATCCGCGTCAACCCGAAGTTCGCCGTGGCCTATGCCAGACGGGGGTGGGCGCGCTTGCAGAAAACCGAAAACAAGCTTGGTGCCTCGCCGATGGCTCCGGAAGAAGTCAAACGGGAGCAAGACGCCGCACTGGGCGACTACAACGAAGCGATCCGGCTCGATCCAACGGTTTCGTTATATTACGGAGGGCGTGCTGCCATCCACGCGAGCTTGCGTGAGATGGACAAGGCCCTAGCCGACCTGAACGAGGCTATTCGCCTGGATCCGAAGCAGGCCGAACTGTTAGTAGCGCGCGGTCGGATTTACGCTATCCAGGGTAATCAGTACAAACTTATTCGTGACTTGGATCAAGCGATCCGCCTCGATCCAAAGCTCGCCGAGGCCTATGCCCAGCGCAGTTGGTGGCGCCAGGAGCAGGCCCGGAAGCGCAGTCTTGCCGCTATTTTGGCGAATCCAAAAGACGGTGCAGGGATTGAAACACCTCCCAAAAAAACGACTAGCGGAGACGTCACGGGCCTTTTCGACAACTACGGGGCGCTTCCACCGCCGCCCGTTACCGACCCGACAACGGGCGGAGACGTCACGGGCTTTCTCGCTAATGCCGCGGGCGACCACGACGTAGAACAAGCCCTGGCGGATATCAATGAAGCGATCCGGCTGGATCCCAAAGTATCGTGGTATTACAAGTGCCGTGCCGACATCTATCAAGTCCGCCGTGAGATCGATAAAGCCCTGGCCGATCTGAGCGAGGCCATTCGCCTGGACCCGAAAGATGGGCAAAACTACCAGGCCCGCGCCAAACTATATACACAGAAACATGATGCGGAAAAGGCCGCCGCCGACACGGCCCAGGCCGCGCGGCTGCAACCGGCGTACGGTCGGTAGACCGATATCCAAGGAACGTCCAGCAGTTCATCGAAGTAATCCTTGCCGAAGACTGTTTTGCCCTGTTTCAGCCGTTCGTCATCGAGCACGAAGCCCTTGGTAATGAACTCTCGCAGCGTCTTCGTTGCCCAGACGCGGAATTGTGTGGCCTGGAAGCAATTCGCACGGTAACCGACGGCAATAATGGCATCGAGGCTGTAAAATTCCACCTCGCGTGCGACCTTGCGACCACCTTCGATCCGAACTATTTCCATTTTGGAAACAGTTGCTCCGCGAGTTAGCTCGCCTTCGCTAACTACTACGGCCCATCAGCGTGTCCAGTTCCTCGAAGATGGCTTGTTTCTTAACGATTGTCACTTCCCCGACTCGACCACCGATACGATGTCGATCAACTGCTCGGAGTTGGAAGGCAAGCGCCACCGAGGCGACACGCAAGCCGCTTTGTGGTGTCGCCCGGATCAAAGTGGTGCCAGCAAACCGCAGCGCCGCTCGTGCGGAACTCAGGGGGATAACAAGGACCGTCGGAAGGTGACTCGCGTAGGCGTCGTCCTGCGCTACGACAGCCGGTCAACGCCCCTGCTGTTCGTGCCCGCCAGCGGACGGCAGTTCGACCCAATGAATATCACGCACTTTCATTGAGGTTCACTTTCCAACTGGTCAATCATCGTCCAGGCCTCATCGCTTGCCTTGTCCCATGCGGCAATCTCCGCAAGCAATTCCGCTGGCACGCCGGACGGTTGGATAACAATTTCAACGTGCGTTCCTTCGCGCAACGTCGTATCGCTTTGAGGAACTACGACTCCGTTTCGAACAATGCCGGGAATAGTGGTAAGATTATCCGTCGCCATGATAAAGATCTCCTGATTGAAGGAACCTCCCTATTCTATCGAACGCTTCAGCGTTAATGAAGATGGCTCTTGAAGAAAGCGAAGGATCGGGGATAATTCTCTAGCCGGATCGGGTTTAGTATGCAGCCCCCCAGTTCTGAGGGTATTTGCGAGGTTGATATTCACGTAAGATAGACGCGCCGAGACGGCGTCCCACTTCCCCAAAGAAACCCTCCTTGATTCCCAGGACTAAACGATGCCATACCTAGAAAAGTCGGTTGTTGCCTTCTGCTTGCTCTTTCTCCCCGCGTCGGGCCTTCCTGCCGCCGAGGTCAAGCCGGCGATGCCGCAGTTTACCAGCGTGCGTCATCTAGCCGAGAACGTGACGCTGGCCTCGCTGGATAACGGCCTGACCGTCATCGTGCAGGAGAACCACGCGGCTCCCGTGGCCACGGTTCGCTGCTACGTGAAGAACACCGGCAGCGCGTTCGAAGGCCGCTACTTGGGCGCGGGACTGAGCCATGTGCTGGAGCACGTCGTGGCCGGCGGCACGACCGTCCACCACAGCGAAAAGGAGATCGAAAAAATCATCGCCCGCTTCGGCGGCGTGACCAATGCCTACACGACCCACGACCACACCACATTTTTTATCGACTGCCCGGCCCGCAACGCCATGACCGCCATCGACCTGATCGCCGACGCCATGCAGCACATTACTTTCGAGCCAAAGGAGTTTGCCCGCGAGTTGAAAGTCGTGCGCCGCGAGTTGGCCGATGACGAGGTCGATCGGGGACACGTCTTGAACGATCTGCTGGACCTCACGGTCTACGCGGTCCACCCGGCCCGGCATCCGGTGATCGGATACCTCCAGGTCCTCAACGGCACCACGAACCAGACGATCATCGATTTCTACCACGAACGCTACGTGCCCAACAACCAGATCTTCGTGGTTGTGGGCGACGTGGACGCGGAGAAGGTGCTGGATCACGTGGCCCGGCAATGGGGCACTCCGCGGGGCCGCGAGACGTTCGTGGCCCTGCCCGAGGAGCCGGATCAGGTCTCGCCGCGGGAGGCGGTCCGCGAGATGGACGGCACGGTCTTCGACTTCGCCATCGCCTGGCCGACCGTTACGCTCTCGCAACGCGACATGTACGCCTTGGATCTGGCGGCCTATATCCTGGGCGAGGGCGAAAGCTCGCGACTAGTGCGGCAATTGAAGTACGAGAATCCCCTGGTCCTGGCTGTTTCCGCGGTCAGCGATACACCGCACTACGTGCGCGGCTACTTCGCGGTCACTGCGGTCAGCAAGCCGGAGACCTGGGAGAAAGCGTCCGCGGAGATCGTCGGCCAGGTCTACCGCCTGCGCGACGAGGAGATCGGCGCGGCCGAACTGGCGAAGGCCAAGAAACAGAAAGCGGCGGAACTGGTCTTTCAGCGGCAGAGCGTGCAGCAGCAGGCCGAGAGCCTGGGGCAGAACTACCTTGTCGCCAGCGATCCGCTCTTCGACCGCACCTATACCGACAAGATCCAGGCCGTGACGGCGGCCGAGATCCGCGCGGTAGCGCAGAAGTACTTCGTGCCCGCGCGGCTGAACCGTGTGATCATCGCCCCGCCGGGTCGCGGCCCCAAGGGTGTGGCCGAAACGAAGGCGGCCGAAGCGGGCAAAGTCCGCCTTGTGCGTCTGCCCAACGGCCTGCGAGTGCTGGTGAAACGCGTGCCGAACCTGCCGCTGGTGAACATCCAGGCCTTCGTGCTGGGCGGGGCCTTGGGCGACGGCGAGAAGCGTGCTGGTCGCTCCGCGCTGCTGGCGGAAATGCTCGATAAGGGAATCGAGGGCGGCGCGACAGGCGCGGAGATCGCGGAATACTTCGACTCGATCGGCGGCATGCTGAACTTCAGCGCCGGCCGCTTCACGCTCTCGGGGGCTGCCACCTGCCTGCGCGACGATTTTCCCAAGGCGGCTGCGTTGTTTGCCGATTCCTTCCTGCACGCGGCCATTCCCCAGGATCAATTCGAGAAGGCCCAGGCCCTGCTGCTGGCCGACATCGAGAACCGTAGCGCCGATCCGCATGCCGAAATAACCGAGCTGCTCTTCGACAGTTTGCCCGCCGCGTCGCCCTATCGCGTGAACCCAGGTGGCAAGGCGCAAACGGTGAGGGCACTGACGGCCGCCGAGCTGAGGAAATTCCATGCCGGCTTGCTCGTGCCAGGCAACATGGTGGTGACCGTCTTCGGCGACATCGACCCGGAGGCGGCCGTCGCCCTGGTGAAACAGCACTTCGGCCGCCTTGCGGCGGTCGAGCGCAAGCCGAGCGAAGTTCCGCCCAATAGTAACGCCATCCCCGAATCGAAGAGCGTGAATAAGGCAACCACCAAAGACACGGCCGTGCTGATGCTGGCCTTTGCCTGCGAAGGCATCTACCAAGAGCAAGACCATGCCGCCATGACCGTCTTGCGGGCGATCCTCAACGGCTACAGCACGCCGGGCGGCTGGCTGCACAACGAACTCCGCGGCGCGGGGTTGGTCTATTACGTGCAATCGACCGAGCTGACCGGGCCTGTGCCAGGCTATTTCCTCGTAAGCTCCCAGACCCGGCCCGACAAGCTCGACGAGGTGGTCGAGCGGATCCGCCGCAATCTCACGCGGGCCAAGGAGGGGCAGATTCCCGAAGACGAGTTCCGCACGGCCGTGGATCAGATCATCGGCCTGCACGCCCAGGAAAATGTTACGATCGGCGAACAGGCAGGCACCGCGGCGATTGACGAGCTATACGGCCTGGGCTACGACTACGACAAGAAGTTCGACGCCCAGATCCGCGCGGTTACCTTGAAGGACGTTGTCGGCGTGGCAAACAAGTATTTCACCAAGAGCATCTTGGTGAGCACTTCGCCAGAGAAGAAGGCAGAGGAGAAAAAATAAAGAGAAGATTTGTGGCAGAAAAATGGTTGGGAGAAAAATGAAGAATCGGTTTCCGGTGTGAAATGCGCCGTAGTATGCGCGGCTGATCGCGGAACGGCAACTCGCCGCGTCCGAATACGTTGCCGCGAGCTTTGCCGCAAAACCGATGTAATCCGAGGCATTCATTCGCGATAGTCAAACGTAAGACGCAAGTCTGAACACGATTCACCGAGCTGCGATATGCGGCGGTGCCACTCGACTTGCCGCTCCACCACATCCTCGGCGGGGCCGCTCGCCTGCGCCTCGACCACCGTAAAGCGGCTTTGCGGATACTCGGGATCGTCCAATACGTAGGTCGACACTTCCCCTGGAAAGAGTCCCCGGGTAATCTTGAGAACGTGTGCCATCAGGCTTGAAAGCTCGATCGACTGTCCGTCAACGGTTGCCGACACGATTTGTTCCTCGATCGCGATAATCCACTAAGGACCGGCCGAAGAATAACCTGGCGAAAACGCGTAGGACGGATTGCTAATCCGTCCGCGATTTCAAGACGGATTAGCAATCCGTCCTACGGCCAAACACGGAAGTTATTTATCGTCCGGACCTAATCCCACTACGATGCAATTCTAACACACTCTCCGTCTCAGTTCCAGTCCAGTCCTTCCGGCAGCTTATTGAGAGTCTCGCAACGGTCCGCGTGGATCAGCACGATATCTTCCACTCGCACGCCGCCGACACCGCGACGATAGAGACCAGGTTCGATCGTGACCAGCTCGCCCTCGAGCAGTTCGGGGCCTTTGAAATCCAACAGCGGCGGCTCGTGGCACTCCAGGCCGACACCGTGCCCCGTGCCGTGCGTCATGGCGCAATAGTCGTTCGCCGCATCCGCTGGCGGCAAGCCGGTCTGGTAGCCGTGCTCGATAATCGCGGCGATCGTCGCCCGATGTACGTCTTCGCCCGTCACTCCGGCCCGCGCGGCAGCCATCCCGGCGGCCTTGGCGGCACAGACCGCGGCATGCATGCGAAGCACTTCGTCGGGTACATCGCCGTGAACCACGGAGCGCGTGCAGTCGCCGTAGTACAAGCTGGTCTCGTTCCGCGGGAAAACATCGACAATCACCGGCTCACCGGTCCGCAGTTCACCGTGCCCCAGGTCGTGGCAGTCGGCCCCCACCGGCCCGCCGGCAATGATCGAGGGCGGGTTCACGTAGCCTATGTCGATGAACCAGTGGTTGATCATCGCCCGGACCCGCTCGGAGGTCAGCGGGCGGCCTTCGTACAGCAAGACGCCGTCGCGGCGGGCCTCGGCCCTGGCGATCAGGCGGCAGGTCCGCTCGATGATCTGCTCGGTGGCTTGCTGCGACCGGCGGACGTGCTCAAGTTCCTCGGGATCCTTGCGGCGGCGGTCGGCCACGCCGATGCTCATGTCGCACTGGACGCCGATACCTGCCTCTCGCACTATTTCGGCGAAGATCAACGGCAGCGTGCGGTCGGCCACCACCCGCGCCACTCCGGCACGGCGAAGGCATTCGGCCGCCGCCTGGGCCGTGGCCGTCTCACGGTCACCGGACAGTCCGGCGGCAGGCGTAAAGTCGCGCGGGCAGGCTACTTCGTCGGCCCTGGCGAAACGGCGTGCCCGCTCCATTTCGATGTCGCGAAGGATGAGGGTGGATTTCAGCTTACCGTCGGCCGCGGGAACCTGCACGTAGGCCGCCGGGTCGCCCACGAGGAAACGAATGCGGTGATAAAGGGCCGAATTGAGCTGGGGGATGCCTGCCATGAGCAGGGGCGGAGTATTTAGGTTCATCGTAAACAAGACCACGAATGACGGGAGACAGTTAGAAAACCACGAAAGACACGAATGACACGAAAAAAGGAAAACGAAAGGCATTGAAAACGTGATCCGCATATACCCGAGTTTAAGGTAGCGGCCGACGATCACGTTTCTTCAGAAATAATCCCCGTGTGCTTCCCCCTTTCTCCATGTTTCGTGTAATTCGTGTAATTCGTGGTTTCTCCTTAAAGTCTTTGTTCATCAAGTGAGGCCAGTGCTGCTCGGATAGCTTGGAGTTCTTCCTCGGTCGGCGGCAGCAGCGGGCGTCGCGGTGGCCCGGCATCGCGGCCCATTAACCCCGCGCCGGCCTTGACCATCTGTGTGAACTTGCCGCCGTAGTCGAGCAAGGAAAACAACGGTTGCAGGCGGGAGAAGTAATCGCGGGCAGGCGCATAATCCTTGCGATCGAGCATCTCATAAAGGCGGACGTGTTCCGCCGCACAGACGTTGGCAATCCCCGCCACCCAGCCGATCGCCCCCAGGACGAAGCCTTCCAAGACCACCGAGTCGCAACCGCAGAAGACCTGCAAGCGGTCGCCGCAGCGGCGGATGATCTCGCTCATCCGCACCGTGTCACCCGTGCTCTCCTTGACGTAACGCACGTTCTTCAACTCGGCCAGGCGTTCCAGATCGTCGGGTTTCATATCGACGCCCGTACGGCCGGGGAAATTGTAGAGCATGATGGGGATGCCGACAGCCCGATCGACCACGCGTATGTGTTCCAACAACTCGTCCATCCGCGGCAGAGAATAATAAGGCGGAGCGACAAGGATGCCGGCGGCGCCCAGGGCCTCGGCCTCGCGGCTGTATTGCACGACCTCGCGCGTTGCGCCGGCGTTGACTCCCGCTACCACCGGGACGCGCCCGGCGGCCGCCTTGATCACGGTTTGTAGCACGTCGTGGCGCTCCTGGGGGCTCAAGGCGTAGAACTCGCCCGTGCTGCCCAGGGGGACCAGGCCATGAACCCCGGCAGCGATCAGGTATTCCACCAAGGCTTCCAACTTGGCGAAGTCGACGTCCTCCGCGGGCGTCATCGGGGTCAGCATGGCGGGAAACACCCCGCGGAACGTAGTTGCCATAACGATCTCTCGTCAGTTCCTGTGCATGAAAAATCTGAAATTCGAAATCCGAAACTCGAAATACAAATCAAATTCGAAGCACAAAGCCAGAATGTTCAAAAACCGGTTCAGTCCGTTTCGTTCGTGGGCCGATGTGCCAACGTATCAACCGTCGCCGGGAAGATCGGCGGGCGGACCGATTCGTGCTCCCAGCCAAAAATGAACTGCGTTGCGGGACCGCAAACGCGGCCTTGGCACGGGCCCATGCCGCAGCGCGTGTGCAGCTTGGCCGCCCGCCATGCCGTGAAACCCGCCAGCCGCTTTCGCGCCACGTCTTCGCAACGGCATATAAATGTATCGTCGTCGGACAGATTCCGCAACTCGTCGCGCAGTACAAAGGCCCGATCGAGGGCTTGGGCGAAACGCCTCTGGCGGGCACGGGCCGCAAAGCGGGATGCCGCCTGTTGCTTTTCGCCAATGGCGGAGAAACCGGCAATTTCTCCTTCGGTCAGCGCAAGCTCCGCGCCGCCGATGCCTGTCAGTTCGCCAGCGCAGAAAACGCCCGGCACCGTGCTTTCCTGGAAGGAATCGACTACGACCGCGTCGTTGTGGAGCTCGCAGCCCAGCAGGCCCGGCAACTCCAGGTTGGGTATCAGTCCGAAGCCGCACGCCAGGATGTCGCACGCTTCGGTCCAGGTTCGCTGGCCGGCTCGGAGGCTGACTGCCTCGACCTTCGTTGTTCCATGGGCCGTCGTCGGCCAGCAATCAAGGGCGTAGCGCGTATGGCGAAGTGCCCAGCGATAGGCGATGCCCTGCAAGAGCTTGCCGGGCGCGAGTCGCGGGAGTTGCAGACCGAAGCGGGCGACTCGATGCCACGGGGCCTGTTCGGTCACCAAAGGCACGATAGCTTCATGCTGCTGCAGAAAGGCGGCCACGGAAAGCAACAGTGGCCCGCTGCCGGCGACGATCACGCGCTTGCCGCGGACCGGCATGCCCGACTTGACCAGGGCCTGCAATCCGCCGGCCCCGACCACGTTGGGCAAAGTCCAGCCCGGAAAGGGCAGAAACTGCTCGCGGGCGCCGGTGGCTAGGATCAACTTCTCGTAGCGCAGTTCAACCGGCTGGCCGTCACGCTCGGTCAGGAGCACGCCCGGTTCAAGTCGGGCGACGACCTGCGTGCCGTGGATACGGGTGACCTTGGCCTGCTGAAAGCGCTGGAGCCACCGGGCGGCCAGACGGTCGCGTAGTGGCGGTGTTCCGCCCCGCCAGATCTGTCCTCCGGCAGCCGGATTGTCGTCGACCACGCCCACCGAAGCGACCTCGCTGGCAGCGCAGGCGGCGGCGATGCCGGCCGGACCGGCACCGATGACCAAGACATCAAACCGCTCAGGTTGCGCCATCGGTACGAATCTCCATGCCGGGCCGGCAGACGGTTTGACAAGTGCGCAGCCGGTGACCGTCGATCATTGCGCAACATTCGAAGCAGATTCCCATGCCGCACAAAGGCCCGCGGGGCGTTCCCGTGACCGATTGCCGCGGGGCATCGATGTTAGCCATCGCCAAGGCCGCTGCGGCTGTGCTCCCGGCTGGAACCTCGATCGCCTGGCCGTTGATGGTAATGGTGATCGCTTCATGCATTTTGCAGAACCCTTTCTGGCAGGTACGGCTCGCGGGGAATCTGCGACTGCCGTCCTATAATCATATCGGCCAGCAGCTCCGCAGTGCCCAGGGCCATCGTGATTCCCAGGCCCTCGTGGCCCGTGGCCAAATAGAGTCCAGACGTCTTCGGCCAGGGGCCAATGAGCGGCAGTTTGTCGTCGGTCGAGGCCCGAAATCCGGTCCAAGTCCGTATAACGTTGCAACGGCCTAGGCCGGGAAGGTAGTCTATGGCTCGGTGCAACATCCGTCGGAGGATGGCGGGTTCCACCTCGGCAGACTCGATGCCGAACTGCCGCGACGAGCCGATGAGCATCTGGCCCGTGGGCCGCGGGGCCACGTTCAGGGCCACCGACTCGGCCGCATTGCCCGCGGCGCTCTTGGCGTAGCCGAGTTCCACAAGCTGGTGACGGATGAAGCCACGACAGCGATCGGTGATCGCCAGGTGGCCTTTGCGCGGGCGGATCGGAATCCCGGGTGTCAAACGAGCGGCCGCCGTTCCCGCGGCGTTGATGACCACCTCGGCTGTCAGTCGTGTGCCATTGGCCAGGACCACGAGTTTGTCGCCGATGGAAGCTACGGCGCAGTCCAATCGAAGGCTTGCTCCTGGGGTCCGATCGATCAACCAACGCGTGACACAGGGCGGATAAACCACCAGATCGTCCGGCACCAGCAGACCGCCGGCCAGCCCGGGGCGGAGTTGCGGCTCGGACTCGGCAAGCTGGCGGGTGTCGAGCAGTTCTGCGGCTATGCCTTGTGCGCGAAGCGATTGGGCTTTCGCCTGTGCCGTGGCAAGTTCCTCGTCGTCGGCCGCCACCCACAGTGTGCCGCAAGGGTCGTACTCGCAATCGGCGGGCATTTCGGCGACCAACTCTTTCCAAAGTCGAAATGAATACTGGGTCAACGCCAATTGAGCCGGGCTATCGTCCATGACCACGACATGGCCCATGCCGGCCGCAGTTGCGCCGCCGCCGATCATGGCCGCATCGACAATCGTCACGCGCAGTCCTTCGCGGACCAGGGCACTCGCGCATGCAGCCCCCACGATTCCGGCTCCGACAATGAGAACGTCGCTGGTAGTACTCATGGAATGATGGAGGGGATACCATGGACAAACGGGTCGTGGGGATCGAGTACGAGTGTCGCTTCGCTGGTGATGTACGCCGAGCCGCGAATCCGCGGATAGAGACAGCCGTCGCGGATTTCAATCGAGCCTTCGAAAATGCTGCCGACGATGCCCTCTTGCCGCCAGACTTGCCCTGGTTGTAGTTTTGCGTCCGCGGCCAGGCACGCCAGCTTGGCGCTGGTGCCGGTGCCGCAGGGCGAGCGGTCATAGGCTCGGCCGGGGCAGAGTACGAAGTTCTTGCCATCAGCCCCGGGATGCTCCGGCGGGCCGAAGAGTTCGATGTGGTCGATCTCCTGGCCGTCGGCCCCCGTGATGCCTTGCCGCGGCAGAGTCTGGCGGATCTTCCAAGCGCAGTCCGCCAACCGCTCGATGTTCTTCAGCGTGACTGCCAAGCCATGGTCGTGGACCAGGTAAAACCAGTTGCCGCCCCAAGCCACGTCGCCGTGTACGCGGCCAAACCCTTCAACTTCCAGCGGAACCTGGGCCGCATAGCGGTAACTGGCGACATTTTCGATCGTCACTTGGCCGGACTCGTGCAGCCAGGCGGTGACCATGCCGACCGGCGTTTCGATGCGATGCTCGCCGGGGCCGATGCGACCGAGGTGTGCCAGCGTCACGACCAGCCCGATCGTGCCGTGGCCGCACATGTTCAAGTAGCCGACGTTGTTGAAGAAGATCACGCCGGCCGTCGCACGGGGATCGTGCGGACGTAGCAGCATTGCGCCCACCAGCACGTCCGAGCCGCGCGGTTCGTTGACGACGGCCGCGCGGAACCAGTCGAACTCTGCGCGAAATCGCTCCCTGCGCTCGGCCAAGGACCCGTTACCGAGATCCGGTCCGCCGGCGATCACCACCCGCGTAGGCTCGCCGCCAGTGTGGGAGTCGACGACGGTCACGCGAATGTTCGCATTACCTGGCATGTCAACGCACAATAGTGGGACGCTCTGCCCTTGCAAAGGGAATGGGGATACCCGTCGCGCGGCTATAGAGGACGTCGGGACACAGATCGACGCCGTTGGGCCATTGGATCGTTCCCGCGTCCTCGTCCACGGAAACCTGCCGAAAGAACTCACGATCCGCCAAGGGCCCCATGACACCGCCCGTGCCGATCAGCCAGCCCTCCAAATCAACAACTCCGCTCACGCCGTTATCAAAAGTAAGTTCAAGCCGATAGCGTTCACTGGGCCGCACCGCAATTACCCGGGGGGAGTGCTCGGGCCAATGATTCGTTATTATGTCTTCGTTCATGGCAAACCCTCCGTACTACTTTTCAAGAACCGTGCGGCCTCATCAACTGCAGCATCAGCAGAACTTGCGCCTGTTGGGTGCTTTTCAATTTTGGCAAAGGGTTCCGAAGCAATGTGCGGAAATCTGCTTTTGTCAATAAGTGATCGGAAAAACCAGTCCGGTGCCGCCTCCACAAAGAAGTAACGGTGATCTTCGTAAAGCACAGTAACTCCACTCACGGCCATCCGGACTGTCCCCCCATGGAACATGCTGTAACGGCGAGTTTTCGTCACGCTCCCGACCAACTGCAGCCCCGGTGAATCTGGAACGACCGGCCTTTCCATGCGACTTGCAAGGTCATCCCAAGTGAAAAGTGGGCAGTCACGTTGGAGATCGGTGAACGCATAGATTCCAACCGTAACGCCCAGTATGCCGGTCACGACCATCTGCACACGACTAGACCATCGGCGAGTGCCGCGCTCGCTTGGCGAAATTTCCCCGCACTGACGTTCTTCTGTCATGGCCTACACTCCTGATTCTTCAGGTGCGCGGCGCAAGAACACCACGCGAAACCGCTTCATTTCTGCCGTCTCAAATGCGACTTAATCTCTTCCCAGGACAGAACATCGTCGGGATTTGCTTCATACGCCGCGAGACGGCGATCCAATTCAGTCTTCTGGTCTTCCGTCAACTCGGGCGTCCAACCGCCCTCGGCCAAGTTATCTCAAACGTGCAAGTTATCTCAAACGTGCTGGACAAATTCAATTTGATCGACCGCCGGCCACTGGCGAACAGCCTCCAAAGCAGTCAACATGTCCATGAAAGTCGTTCCTCCGCAAAACGAGGGTAGTGAATACCAGCATCTTACTACATCGGAAACTCGCGGGCAAGAACGGTCACGTCGCAGGCCGGGTGAACCTAGCCTTCGCCAACTGTCCGCTCGGCTTTAGCCCGCTCCACGGCCACATTTTCCGCCTAAAGGTGGGACTACGAGCGGCCGTCCTTCCGGTTTAGCGGATTTTTCCTCCAATCTATTGCCGGCTCGATTCCGATATAGTATAATCCGATTCCAGCATACCGGAGGAACGGAAATGAGCAAAACGCGAAAATTGCCGGCTGGCCGCCCGGCGGCGGAAACCGCCGGGGAGAGCGTGGGCGAGGTCCTCTGCAGCCGTGTCCGCGAGTTGCGCAACAAGAAGGGTTGGACCCTGGAAGAGATGTCGGCCGCCTGCGCGGTTAGCCGGTCGATGCTCAGCGAGATCGAACGGGGCAGGGCGAACCCCACGCTGGCCGTGGCCTACCGCATCGCGCTGGCCTTCGGCATATCGTTGGGCGAACTGGTGGAACTGCCCAGCGCCGCTCACCGCATCGACGTAATCCGTTCCGGCGACCAGAGTTACACGTTCCGCGCGGACCGCTATTGCCGCATCCGCACACTCTCGCCGCTGCACCTGGAGAAGTCGGTCGAGTTCTACGAGCTCGTGCTGCACGGCGGCGGGGCCTTGAAGAGCGAGCCGCATTTCGAGGGCGCCAATGAACTGCTCACCGTCCAATGCGGCGCTGTCCGCGTCCGTTCGGGCGAGGAGTTGGTCGAACTGGGCACGGGCGATTCCGCGCATTATCCGGCCGATGTTGTGCATGCGATCGAGAATTTAGGCCGTGACGATGCGGTGCTGTTCCTTGTAGTCACTTACCTGCGCGATTGAGGAGAACGCTATGAAGACGATGAAGGCCCTGGTCAAGAGCAAAGCGGAGGAGGGCCTCTGGTTGGAAGAGGTGCCCGTGCCGGAGCCGGGCATCAACGACGTGCTGATCGAGATCCTCCGCACCGGGATCTGCGGCACCGACGTACACATTTACAATTGGGACGCCTGGGCGCAGAAGACCGTGCCCGTGCCGCTGGTCATAGGGCACGAGTTCGTCGGCCGCATCGTCGAGGTGGGCAGCAACGTCAAGGACTTCCATCCCGACGAGATCGTCAGCGGTGAGGGCCACGTGGTCTGCGGGCGTTGCCGCAACTGCCTGGCCGGCCGCCGCCACCTCTGCAAGGACACGCAGGGCATCGGTGTCAACCGGCCCGGGGCGTATGCCGAGTTTCTCTCGCTGCCGATGACCAATGTCTGGGTCCACGATCCGTCGCTACCCCGCGACGTGCAGGCCATTTTCGATCCCTTCGGCAACGCGGTACACACGGCCTTGCAGTTTCCCGTACTGGGCGAGGACGTGTTGGTGACCGGCGCGGGTCCGATCGGTATCATGGCCGCGGCGGTGGCCCGGCATGCCGGGGCGCGGCACGTGGTGGTGACCGACGTGAATCCTTACCGGCTGGCGCTGGCGCAGCGGCTGGGCGCTACGCTCACGGTCGACGTCCGTACGAACTCGATCGCCTGGGCACAGGAGCAGTTGGGCATGCGCGAAGGCTTCGACGTCGGCTTGGAGATGTCGGGCAATCCGCAGGCCTTTTGCGACATGCTGGCCAATATGTGCCACGGTGGCAAGGTCGCCATGCTCGGTATTCCTACCACGGAATCGGCCATCGACTGGCGCACGGTCATCTTCAACATGCTCACCATCCGCGGCATTTACGGCCGCGAGATGTACGAAACCTGGTACAAGATGACGGTCATGCTGCAGTCGGGCCTGAACCTTAGTCCCATCGTCACCCACCGCTTCCATCACACCGATTTCCAAAAAGGCTTTGACGTCATGCGCTCGGGCAACTCGGGCAAGGTCGTTCTCACCTGGAAGGAAGGCTAGACGCATGTCCTACGATCGCGTGAAGAAGTTTCTGGATGAGCAGATTGCCGAAATGCGTTCGGCCGGGCTTTATAAGGGCGAACGCGTGCTCACCTCGCCGCAGCGTGCCCGCGTGGGCGTGGCCGGCCGCGACACGCTGCTCAACCTGTGCGCCAACAATTACCTTGGCCTGGCCGACCATGCGGAGGTTCGCGCCGCCGCACGCGATGCGCTCGACCGCTGGGGCTACGGCATGGCCAGTGTCCGCTTCATATGCGGCACGCAGGAGCTGCACAAGCAGTTGGAGCGGGCGTTGTCCGACTTCCTCGGTACCGACGACACGATTCTGTATTCGTCCTGTTGGGACGCCAACGGCGGGCTGTTCGAAACGCTCCTGGGCAGCGAGGACGCGGTGATTTCCGACGAGTTGAACCACGCTTCGATCATCGACGGCGTGCGGCTCTGCAAGGCCCAGCGGTATCGATACCGCAACAACGACATGGCCGACCTGGAAGCCAGGCTGCAGGAGGCCAGCGGGGCGCGTTTCCGCCTGATCGCCACGGACGGGGTGTTCTCGATGGACGGCACGATTGCCAACTTGCCGGCGATCTGCGAGTTGGCCGATCGCTACGACGCCCTGGTGATGGTCGACGACTCGCACGCGGTCGGTTTTCTCGGTCCTGGCGGCCGTGGCACGCCCGATTATCACGGCGTGAGGGGCCGCATCGACATTCTTACCGGCACCCTAGGAAAGGCATTGGGCGGGGGCAGCGGCGGCTACACAGCGGCACGCCGCGAGGTTGTCGAGATCCTGCGGCAGCGTTCGCGGCCGTACCTGTTCTCCAACTCGCTGCCGCCGCCGATCGTGGCCGCCTCGTTGAAGTCGCTGGAGATATTGACTCGTTCCACCGAGCTTCGCGACCGCCTGGAGCAGAGCACGGTCTGGTTCCGCAAGGCGATCAGCGATGCCGGCTTCCAGATCGTGCCCGGCGTGCATCCGATCGTGCCCATCATGTTGGGCGACGCCGCGCTTGCCGGGCGGATGGCCGAGGTGCTCTTGGCCGAAGGCATCTATGTGATCGGCTTTTCGTACCCTGTCGTGCCGCACGGCAAGGCCCGCATCCGCACGCAGGTATCCGCGGTACATAGCCGCGAGGATCTGGAGTTTGCCGTTGAAGCGTTTAAGCGGGTGAAGGGGGGATTGGTTAACACGTTTCCACCAAAGGAAACCACGAATCACACGAATTACACGAATGGAACGGGGTGATGATCACGCGAGTGCTCAGAGGATCTGATTGGCTCAGACGGTGAACATCGACACGGGGTTGTGGAAGATTCCGTTGGTGGCTAGCCCAGCCGTACCTTCCTATCGATAGGATCTTGAACGATGCATTTCAACGCGACAACTATTCTGTCTGTATCAGTCATTTGTCTGTTACAAACGCTGTGGAATGAGGCTAGGAAGAATTTCGCGAGCATCATGCGGCGGGAAGTACAATCGGCGAAATCGGCGTTCGTTGCCTTTACTCTCGGTTTCTGCAAGGCCATCCCAAGCCCTTCTTGCTCCCGAAAGCAAAGCGCAAGCCAACGGAGTTTTCAGACAGCAGAAACGTTATTGTGGCACTGTAGGCCGCTTCTTCGCGACGTGATCGTCTCGATCGATCTTGATACTCGTCGCGATCTTGTGGAAGCCCTCCCAGACATCGTCCCACTGCGCTTTTGAGGCCATGCAAGAGATTGTGTAAACCTGCTGCTTGCCGGGAAGCGTGACTATCCACGATCGGATGGCCTTGCCCGAAGCCGGCTGCGAGAGTTCAAAAGCCGTAGTCAATGCCTTTTTGCCGCCGATGGTGATGTGGCCGGTTTTGACGGCCAACGACTTGCCGGCGGGTCCCAGCCCATTCTTCACGCCAGCAACATAGTCCTTTTCGCCTTTTGCGTCCAGCACAAGCTCTTCCGGGATAACGATCACGTTGACCTGTGGGGTAAAGTCGTCGCTCTTCGGACCTGTGATGATAGCTGCGAAATCCGGGTCTGGCTTGCCCATCCTCTTCATGGCCTCCCGCATCTGCTTGATCTTCTCCGCAGACGCGACCTGCCAGCCGTCCGGACAGGTAAGACTGAATCCCTTGGGGCTCTTGAATTCCTCGGCCTGTACGGGCAGCATCACACCGAGCCAAGCCGGCAACAAAAGTAACGGAAGAAGATATCGCATTTTCGCTTTCCACGTGGAAGTTATGCTACGTGGACGCCTTCTGTCGGCTCGACGCTGATAAAGGCTTCCACGTCACGTTTGTTTAATCGCACCGCTTCGATTCCCATGATAATTGCTCTCGATTGTGGGTGCAATTGCACGGCAATGGGATTCGTCGACAACGGATCCGCAGGCCGATAGCCCTCCGGTACTTGATCCGAGCTTAATGGAATGCTAATATCCGCCTAGTATACTTTGCTGTGCCCAAAACGCACCGTGGCGAAGGGAAAGGGGTTGTTTCGATGTGGGTGTGGTGTTGCCCGATTCTGCTTGTCGGCATGTGCGTCCTGATTGCCGTGGCCAAGTCCTATGGCAGGCGACGGCGCTCGTACTACGCGAAATTGGCGCAAAAGCGACCCGAGTTGATAGCCGGCCGGTCGCCGCGGCTGCAGGTTCTTCAGCCGGCGGTGGCGTTGAGCACGGCTTTCCGCGACACGTTTCTGCTGCGTGTTGGCGATTTCCTTGAAGCAACGTCGCTGCAAGGCTTGCGCGAGGAGGTGCTGGCCGTCTCCGCCCACAAGGTCCGCAGCTATGTGCCCACGCACAAGAAAGGCGGCACGGTCTCTTACGAACAGATTCACCAGTTGTGCCCGGCCTGCCTGGCGTTTTATCACAGCGAGGACGTGCGGCGGTTCGTGTCGGCCGTGGTGGGCGAGAAGGTCGGTCCCGCCGGCGATCACGACCAAAGCGCCGAATCGATTCTCTACTACGACGAGGCGGGCGACCACATCCACTGGCACTTCGATCATAATTTCTACCAAGGCCGCCAGTTCACGGCCCTGATCAACGTCGTAAACCGCTCCGCCGACGGCCGGCTGTCGGCCAGTACCTTGGTATACAGGAATTCGCAGGGCGAGGATGTCGAGGTCGATACGGCGGAGAACACATTTGTGATCTTTGAAGGTTCGAAGGTCCTGCACCGCGCGACGCCGATCCAGGAAGGCGACTTGCGGATCATGCTCAGCATGACGTTCAACACGGCGCCGCGGATTTCCGCGATCGGCGAACTGCAGCGGCGGATCAAGGATACGGCTTTCTTCGGCCTCCGCGTGCTGTGGCGATGACAAGCGGCCGGACCCCAGCCCGCTTGCCGGGCTGGTGAACAAGTCTTGTTAGCGAGAAAGACCGACAACAACCGAACCACGACCCCTGCCGGCTCGCCCGGCAGGTGAAGGAGTCTCGGTGGCAATGACCCCGCTTCGCCACAAGACTTGTTCACCTGCCAGACGAGCTGGCAGGGGTCGCAAAGAAGATCATGGAAACGCCCCTTCGCTCACAAGACTTCTTCACCTGCCGGGCGAGCCGGCAGGGGTGTTTGAGCGCGCCAGTGGCTGTTACACTCCCCTGGTCTGTAAAACGTGTCGAGTTACAAGTACTCATTCCCGAAGCGCTCGCCCACCAGCCCGTAGACCTTCTTGATCTCCTCGGCCCGGTCGGCCCGGCAGACGAGTGTGGCGTCGGGCGTGTGAATGACGAGCATGTCCTCGCAACCGATCGTGGCGATTACGTGCTGTGGGTCGGAGGAAGCCACGAGCGTGCGCCGGGAATCGAGCAGTACGTGCCGCTGGGCGGCCAGGGCGTTTTCGTTCTCGTCGCGAGGGCAGGTCTCGGCGAACATGGGCCAGGAGCCGATGTCGAGCCATTCCAGCGGCATGGGCACGGCCGCCACGCGGAAATGTGCGTCGCGCGAGGCAGGCTCCATCACGGCGAAATCGACGCTTACCTTGCGCAGCGTCGGGTAGACTTCGTTAAGCACAGCAGGTTGTTCCGCCGTACCCCATGCCTCGGCCACGCGGGTCAGGGCGGCGGCGCTGGCCGGTTCAAACTGCCGCAGGCAGTCCAATAACGTCTGTGCTCGCCAGACGAACATGCCGCTGTTCCAAAGGTAGCGCTGCGGACCGGCGGCGAAGTAGTTCTTCGCCGTCGCCTCGTCGGGCTTCTCCTTGAAACGTTCGACCATGCGGGCGGCAGGACCGAGCGGTTCGCCCAGTTCCAGGTAGCCATAGCCCGTGGCGGCGTGCGTTGGTGCGATGCCGAAGGTCACCAGCGTCTGGGGATGGTTTTCGGCGACCTCGAACCCCTGGGCGATGATCTGCTGGAAGCGATCGACGGGGCGGATAAGGTGATCGGCCGTGAAGATGGCGATCACGGCCTGCGGGTCGCGTTTGGCGATCACGGCTGCGCCGAAACCGACGGCATTCACCGTATCGCGGCCGACCGGTTCGCCCAGGAATTGTTCCGGGGTCAGCCCGGGGATGGCCCTGAGGACCGCTTGGGCGTGTTTTTCGCCGGCGCAGACATAGCGGCGGTCCGTGGGCACGAGGCCTTCAAGACGCTCATAGGCGATTTCCAGCAGGCTCTTGCCGGAAATAAAGGGGATGAGTTGCTTGGGCAGGCTCCCGCGACTCATGGGCCATAGTCGCGTGCCCGAGCCGCCGGCAATGATCAAGGCGTATCGCATGAGAGGTCCATTCTTCGCTGGTAAAAGGTGTCCATGTCGGCCAGGAGTGCGATCTCAGCCACGCTATAGCGATCGGCTTTCACGAAGGCCTCTTTCTGCGCCGCGGTGGCCGTGGCCGGATCGAACATCCAAAGCCAATCGCGATAAGCTTGCGGCGAGCCGACGGCGGGAAAGACCTGCGCGTCCCATAGGCTCCGCTTAGCCGGCGGAACGTCGTCGGGCCAGATCTGCTCGGCCGCAGCGCCGACAGCGGCCAGCCATTGGACCAGCGGCCGGCCGGCAAGCGTGCCGCCACGCTCGAGTGTGTCTTTGAAAGTGTCGGCGATATGATACGCGCGGACGAACCAGGCTGCGCGGCCCGTGCGAGTTTGCCCGGCAATCACGTCGAGGCAGGCCCCGGGCGGCAGTTCCAGTGGGGCTTCGATATCGACACCCACCACGATATTCTCGCCGGAAAGCATCAGCGGGGCCGCTAACCGGCAGCCCTCGACCCAACTATTCCCTCCGAGGATTCGGCCGTCGGCCTCGATGCGATTGTTCAAACTCAAGCACGTGTCCGGCCCGCCAGGTTGGCCGTCGTGTTCCAGCAGTTCCATTCCGCTGGTGATCAGTTGTCGCGTGGTGCCGAAGTGCAGGAAGTCACACTGGGGCAAAACCTGGGCGAAAAGCGGCACGTGCGACAACATGGCATGTGCTTGGGCGAGGCGCTGCGGGGACCAATTGGAACCGCTGGCCAGGCAACTTTGGCGATGATGCTCAACGGTAGCCTCTGTGCCCAGGGCGCAGAAGACTTCGCGATAGAGGTCGAGCCCTTGGGTGAGCACCAATTCCTCCATAGCGGGCGAAAATCGCGGGCTGGATTCGTGTGGTTGCACGTCGAAGGCCCGGAACATGGCCGTGACCGCGTCGGCGTCAAAACTCATTACGGCGATATCCAGCACTGCTTTCCCATCGGCGCTGATTGCCCCGCATCGCTGCTGCTCTGCCAACGACGGTTTTTGCAGGAAGAGCCGCACCTGGCCATCGGGCGCAGCGCAGAACACGCCGTGCTTGCTGGCGGCTTCGGGCGTGGCATAAGCGCCCAAGGCAACGATACCCGGCCGGTCGAATCGCACCGCGGCGGCATCGAAGAGCATGAGGGCATCGCCTGCCGTGACAACCACCTGGCCGGCCCCGCGCGGCCCCGGAGGCAATTCGCGAAATGCCGGATAGAGACGATCGAAGAGCGTCAAGATCACTTCCCGGCGCGACTCGTGGGACGGCAGCCTCGGTACGGGCGAGAAGATCTTGCCGCACGGCCCATAGGCCGGTACGCGCCGAGAATCGCCGCCGGCATGCAGGATCAGGATCCGCAGGCCGCGCAGGATTTGGCCGAGCGCGGAAAAATCGTTGGCTGTTGCTCCCGTGCGCCGGATCTCGGCCTCGATCACCCGCATCAAGCAGTACAGCGTACTGCCGCCGCTGCCGACCCGTTTTCCGAAAGGATCGGCAACGACCATGGTCGTGCCCACCTCCGGCAAGAGCCCCAGGCGACGGCGGATCGTTAATTGGCTTTCGTAGCCGGCCGCCTGCCGATCATTGGAGGCGGTTAAAATCAGATAGTCCCAGGTGTACGACATGACTAATGAACAAAGACCGGAAAGATGTCGGAAATGCGGGACACAGCGATCAGCGTTGTGAAACTGGCTATTCGCATTCTAACGGCCGCTCGTGCCGAGGTGGTGTCGCGCGGGTTCGGCAATGCAATGCCGTGCAGGTGGCCCACTGGGCTTGCCTCACGTTATTTCGGGCGGCCGATGGGCGGCTTCACAAACGTGAGTTGCGTCCCATCGGCATCGGTCATCGTCAAGCGATCGTTTTCGATTACTACCTTTTCGGCGTGCGTGTTCGATCCGGCCAGCGGCGTGGTGAGGTGGAAAACGACCGTGTTGAACGAAGCAAGCGTGTAGGTGCCGGAATAAGTCTGCATGCCCGCCCGATAAACCAGGCTGCCATCGGCTCCAAAATCGAGTTGCAGCAACCCGGCTGGGGCTTGCTGTCCCTTGATGGTTGCAGCCATGGAACTCCACTTGGTGCCTTCAATTTTTCCCTTGTTGTTGGACGAGCAGCCCGCGGTCAAGAGGAGCAGCGCCAGAACAACCAAACGACAGATATGCACGTGAGTCATGGGATCCTCTATCGCATGAATACTTCAGCCTGTTTCAAAGCCGAATGGCGGTACATTTAGAGCCGGCTTGGAATCGGTCTTGATACAAGTTAAAGCCCTGAAGAACAGTATTTGCCGCCACGTCTACTCCAAGGGGCGAATTCCAAGCCCTGAGTTTAGCTGGCCCGAGTCCGTTCCGCAAGCCGTGGGTACAGGCTGTCGGTACAGGCCGTGGGGACAGGAGAACCGGAAAGTCGCCCGTGTGCCCTAGGTTGTCACCATGGGTGGGAAAGCGTAGAATCGGCAGAGGGATTGTTTCCAGACCACTCACAACACTCCGTTCTGAAAGGCTGTGTACCATGGAAGACTTTGTTACCGTCGGCACGTACTTCTCAATGGCCGAGGCCGAGCCACCGCGGTTGGCCCTGGAGTCTGCTGGAATTCCTGCCATGGCGACCGATGAGAATATTGGCGAAATGTTGGTGCCCGTGGCCTTTGGTGGCATCAAGCTGCAGGTTGCCGCCCAAGATGCCGAACGGGCCAAGGACGTTTTGGCCGAATTCACTACCGAGTCGGAGGCGGCAACGCCCGAGGAAGGCGAGTCCGGCGACGGCATTTCCCTGAAATGTCCACATTGTGAGGCCGATATTTGGTTTCCCGCCGATCGCCTGGGGCATGTCGAGGTATGCCCCGAATGCGGGGCATACGTGGACGTGCAAAAGGATGGAACCGAGGACAGCGAGAAAACCGATGATGAAACGAAATGATAGTGGAGAAGGACTCGCTACGTCTGTTCGTACACCGTGAGGAACTCGTTACGCGTGATGCTCGACTGCGTGAGAATCGTTCGAAGCGTCGAACGCTTGAGACTCCGGTGATTGGGAAGCGTTAACGGCGTACTGGTGCCGTCTGCGTTCTGACGAATCATCGAGATATCAGTACAGCTTCGCCCCCCGCATCTCGAACTCCTTGGCCTTCTCCTGCATGCCGACGGCAATCGCCGCTTCCTCGTCGAGGCCATGCTCGGCGGCGTACTGGCGCACGTCCTGCGTGATCTTCATCGAACAGAAGTGCGGGCCGCACATGCTGCAAAAATGGGCCAACTTCGCCCCGGGCATTGGCAAACTCTCGTCGTGATATTCGCGGGCGCGCTCTGGATCCATCGAGAGGTTGAACTGGTCCTCCCAGCGGAACTCGAAACGGGCCTTCGAGAGGGCGTCGTCCCAGGCCTGCGCGCCGGGATGGCCCTTGGCCAGGTCGGCCGCGTGCGCGGCGATCTTGTAGGCGATCATGCCCTCCTTCACGTCGTTGCGATCGGGTAGGCCCAGGTGTTCCTTGGGTGTCACGTAACAGAGCATGGCCGTGCCGTACCAGCCGATCATCGCCGCGCCGATGGCCGAAGTAATGTGGTCATAGGCCGGAGCGACGTCGGTCGTCAACGGCCCCAGCGTGTAGAAGGGGGCCTCGTGGCAGACTGCTATCTGCCGATCGACGTTCTCCTTGATCAGGTGCATGGGGATGTGCCCGGGACCTTCGATGATCACCTGCACGCCGTGTTCCCAGGCGATCTTGGTCAATTCGCCCAGTGTGTCCAACTCGGCGAACTGAGCCGCATCGTTGGCGTCGGCAATCGATCCGGGCCGCAGCCCGTCGCCCAGCGAAACGGCCACGTCGTAACGGGCCATCAGCTCGCACAGTTCGCGAAAGCGGGTGTATAGGAAGTTCTCGGTGTGGTGCGTGAGACACCACTTGGCCAGGATCGAGCCGCCACGGGAGACGATGCCCGTCACTCGCCGCGCGGTCAGGGGGATATAACGCAAGAGCACGCCAGCGTGGATCGTGAAATAATCGACGCCCTGCTCGGCCTGTTCCTGTAGTGTCTGGTAATAGACGTCGAAATTCAGGTCCTCGGCCTTGCCGTGGACCTTCTCCAGGGCCTGGTAGATGGGCACGGTGCCGATCGGCACGGGCGAGTTCCGCACGATCCACTCGCGCGTGGCATGGATGTTCGCGCCGGTGGAAAGGTCCATCACGGTATCCGCGCCCCAGCGGGTAGACCATTGCAGCTTCTCCACCTCATCGTCGATCGACGAGCGGACGGCCGAGTTGCCGATGTTGGCGTTGACCTTCACGAGGAAGTTGCGGCCGATGACCATCGGCTCGCTCTCGGGATGATTGACGTTGGCCGGCAGGATCGCGCGGCCGCGGGCGATTTCCGCGCGGAGAAACTCCGCATCGCGATTCTCGCGGGCGGCCGCGAAGCGCATTTCCGGCGTAATCGTGCCTTGCCGCGCGTAGTGCAACTGTGTGACCGCGCCGCGCCCGCGGAGGATCCTGGGCCGCTGCAGCTTCTGCGGAATCAGTGTCTCGGCGGCAGGGTTCTTTAGCGGTTCTACTTCGTCACAGTCGCTCCGCGCGCGAATCCACGGATCCCGCAACGGCGGAAGTCCTTCGCGGATGTCGTGATCCTGTGGACCGGCCGTGTCATAGACGTAAACCGGCTCGCCTTGCGTGAGGTTGATCTTCCGCAGCGGGACTCGTACGCCGTCGGCAACCTCGACATAGACGCGCTCGACCGCCGCGGCCGGCTTGCCGTCGCCGCCGTTGGCCGGCGGATGGGCGAGCGGTTTCGAACTCTCGGCGCTGCCAAACATTCCAGTGGACATCAATTCTGCTCCTTCCCTTCGCTGGTATTAGCCAGATCAGGTTCAATGGGTTTATTCTCAGCCTTGCGGCACCCCGTGGATTCTTCGCAAAACGGATTTCAATCCGTTTGAACGGAATAAATTCCGTTTTACGATCTACGGCAAGAAGTCAGGTAATTATTCGCACCCAACTCCCCGGATGGGGTGACTTTTTCTTGCCATCAAGTACAATCCAAAGTATAGCTGAAAGGCCGCAAGTGGAGAAGGTTCGATAGCATTTGACGTACATGCCGAAAACGTTTGAACATACAACTGGTGCGACTTTTCCCTCCATAGACGGTCTCGGAGCGGCCGAGGTTGCGCCCCAAGCGGAATTCCCACAGGACAGTTTTGCTCGGCGGCAGTTTGAAGCTGCCGGACTTGCGGCTGTGGCCGAAAAGGTCGCCGTCGGCAGCGACTTGTGCTTGGCCGAAGCGCTTGCGCTGAGCCGTATCGGGCTGGTTCTATTGGCAAAAATGGTGCAGATACGACCGAAGTCCAGCAGCGCGTGTAGCGCGGCGGCGGGCTGCTTGCCAATCGATCGCGTGGCCTCGCGGCCCGAGTTGCCGCGCTACGTCGGACAATCCCTGGCCGACTGGGACACTTTCTGTCGCACGCTCATCGCCATGCGGGGCGATCTGTCGTCCAGCGGCAGCGCGCGCGCTTGGTATCCGATCCTCGGCCAGCCGTTGGATCAGGAGCGTGGTTGTGAGGACGATTTCACGGGCGTGGACGTTTTGCGGGCGATCGCCTTGGCGCGACTGCTCCTGCCGGCCGAGGTTGAAGTGCGAGCGCCGCTGGCCACGCTTGGCGCTAAACTGGCCCAGGTGGCCCTGGACTTTGGTGCGTCGCACCTGGGCTACGCGGCCGTGGACGGCCAGTTGCCCGACGACCCACTGGTGGCCCCGGCGGCGATGCTTGATGAGCTTTTGAATGGCTGTTTGCGGACGTTGCCCAGGGATGGGCCAAAACAGCCATAATTTCGACAGAAAAGAATTCGACACGTTTCGACAGCAGTAGTATGAACATGGACTCCAAGCTTCAGGAAATTGCCGACAAGGTGCAGGCCGCCCAGCGGCTGAGTTTCGACGACGGTATGGCGCTCTCGACGCACCCGGACGTGTTAGCCGTGGGCCAGATTGCCAACGTGGCCCGCGAGCGGCTGCACGGCAATGCCACCTACTACAACCGTAATCTCCATCTGAATACCACGAACGTCTGCGAGGCGGGCTGCGCGTTTTGTTCCTTCGCGCGATTGAAGGAAGGCATGCCCGGCGCCTACACGATGAGCACCGAGCAGGCCCTGGAATGGATCGAAAAGCGTTACCAGCCGGGCATGACCGAAGTCCACATCGTCAACGGCCTCAACCCCGATCTGCCGTTCTGCTACTATACCGATCTGCTGCGGGCGATCCGCGGCCGATACCCGGCCTTGCACCTGAAGGCCTTTACAGCGGTCGAAATCCATTACTTCGGCAAGAAGTTCGGCATGTCCTACCGCGAGGTGCTGGAGCAACTGATCGATGCCGGCCTCGGCTCCCTGCCCGGTGGCGGGGCCGAGATTTTCGCCCCGCGGGTGCGCAAGCGCATCTGCCGCGACAAGGTCGATGCTGACGGCTGGCTGGAGATTCATCGCACGGCCCACCAATTGGGACTGAAGTCGAACTGCACGATCCTTTACGGCACGATCGAAACCCGCGAGGAGCGGGTGGACCACCTCATGCGACTGCGGGCCTTGCAGGACGAGACGGGCGGTTTCCAGGCCCTGGTGCCGCTGGCCTATCATCCCGAAGGCAATCGTCTGCGGAAGCTGGGCGCCCCGACGGCCGACGACGACCTGAGGATGATCGCCGTCAGCCGTTTGATTTTGGACAACATCCCGCACATCAAGGCCTATTGGGTCATGCTTGGCCTGAAGATGGCCCAGGTTGCCCAGCGGTTCGGCGCCGACGACATGGACGGCACGGTGATCGAAGAGAAGATCTACCACATGGCCGGCGCTGAAACCCCGGACGAATTGACTATCGACGAACTTGGCCGTTTGATTCGCGCCATGGGGCGCGAACCGGTCGAGCGGACCACCGTGTATGAAACGGTGGGACAGTAGGTCCCTTCTGCCGGAAGGGACTATTGTGTATCGAACTGGTGCGAAATGAGGGGGCTTACGAGCGGCCCCGAGCACAATAGTCCCTTCCGGCAGAAGGGACCTACTGAAACCACTGATTTGATCACTACCAATTCGACCCTCGACCGTCTCTTGACTAGGGCCGCGGCTGGCCACCGGCTGTCGGTGGACGAGGCATTGCAGCTTGCCGCCGATGCCACGCTAGCCGACCTGGGCCTTGCCGCCGACGTGCGTCGGAACGAATTGTATCCTGGCCGGCGGGTGTCGTACATCGTCGAACGCAACATCAACTATACGAACGTCTGCAACACCTACTGCCGTTTCTGTGCCTTCTACCGCGCACCCGGCCGCCCGGGCGGCTATACGCTGAGCAAAGAGGAACTGGCTGCCAAGATTGATGAGACCGTGGCGGCCGGTGGCATCCAGATCCTGCTGCAAGGCGGACTCAATCCGCAGTGCGGGATCGATTACTACGAAGACCTCTTCCGCTGGCTGAAACGGCAGTATCCGACGGTTAATCTGCACGCCCTTTCGGCCGACGAGATCTTGCACGTTTGCAAGGTTTCGGAGCTCTCGATCGAGGAATGCCTTTCGCGGCTGATCGCCGCCGGCCTGGGTTCGTTGCCAGGGGCGGGGGCGGAGATCCTGGTCGATGGCGTCCGCAAGCGGATCGCGCGGCTGAAGTCGGGTGCCGAGAAGTGGCTTGCGGTCCACCGCACGGCGCATCGCCTGGGCATCCCTTCCACCTGCACGATGATGTTCGGCGTGCAGGAGACGTGGCACGACCGTCTCTTGCACCTGGAGATGCTGCGATGCCTGCAGGATGAGACGGGCGGATTCACGGCCTTTATCACTTGGCCCTACCAGCAGGGCGATTTGAAGCTCGCCCGGGGCAATACGTCGGCTGCCGAGTACCTCCGTGTCCAGGCCCTGGCGCGGCTGTTCCTCGACAACATCCCCCACCTGCAAAGCTCTTGGGTCACGCAGGGGCCGTCGATCGGGCAGATTGCCTTGAGCTTTGGGGCCGATGATTTTGGGGCCGTGATGTTCGAGGAGAACGTCGTGTCCGCCGCCGGTACCACCTTTCGCATGAACAGTGATTTCATCGAATCGCAGATCCGCCGCGCGGGATTTACGCCCTGGCAGAGGAATGTCCGCTACCAGGCTGTCGCTCTGCCCGTTTGCGTATAATATAGGGGAAACGCCTTGTTCTTCGGTTAGGCTTTGTCATGGGTTGGCTATTCTTCCTGGCGGCGATTCTTTGCCTGGCATTCCCCCCGGTTGGCGTTGTCGTCTTGGCGATGATTGTCCTGGGCATTTTTACCAAGGGCATTGTCGCCGACGCGCATGACCCGCTTCTCGTCCCCCGGCCGAGGACCCGTCATCGCCGGCGCGCGGAGAGCCGTCGCGACGCTGTGGATAGCCACGGCAACGAACTGCACGGCGAGGTTATTGATGTGACCTCTTATCCGGTCCATCCCCCGCTGCCGCTACCGACGACCGTGCCGAAACCGCAGGGTGAATAACCGCCCTTCACGGCCCATACCAGCGGAAGTTGTCCCAAGCGTCGGGTTGATCCGGCAGATCCGGATTCCCATCGGTTTCTTTCGTCCCGCTCGTGCTCTCGTCGTTCTTTTCCAGCCAATTCCAGGCGGCATCGACTTCCGAGCGGTCAAAGTATTTCACCTTGGCCCTGGTAAACGGTTTGCAGAAATTGGCCATCCATTTCTCCCACTTGCGGTCGCCCACCATGGCGATCCGCTCGAAGTCCGCATAATGCCGCAGGCTGAACTTGAGGTCGTCCCACGCGGCGTGTAAATCCCAGCCGTGGAAGTCTTCCAACTGTATGAACAACCGCACCTTGCCCTCAGCCGTCAAGATGGTTTCCATCCTCGGCACGAACTCCTTATAGTCTTCGTCGTGCAACTTGCCGCACAACTTCAGGCCGACCACCTTCGACGATCCGGTTTCGATTGTCTCGATCATGACTTGTGCCTCCTATAAGAGAACCTCCCCTATAATTCTAGACCCGCGGCCATCGGCCGCGAATAACCCGAGCGGTGCAGTGGCGACTGCATCTTCCGGCGGGGAAGCGGCGGACAGAGGCCGTCCACACTCGAACAGGAACGTTTTTGGCCTATTCCAGCCGCAGCAGATAGGCCACGTCGCAGCGCGGCGGCAAATGCTCGGCAGCCAAGGGCCGAAATCCGTACTTTTTGTACAGGGTAATCGCCTCCGTCAGCACGGAATTCGTTTTCAGCCAGACCTCCCGAAACCCGCTGCGACGGGCCGCTACAAGCAAGTTTTCCACCAGTCGTTTTCCCAACCCCAGCCCGCGTGCCGGCTTTTCAATGTACATCTTGCAGAGTTCGGCCCGGCAGGGATTCTCGGGGCGCAGACCCGCACAGCCCACGATTCGGTGGACGGCATCCTCCACGACCTCGAAGCAGCCCCCGCCGCGGAAATAGTTGTTCGCCAGATTGTCCAGATCGGCGTCGTTGGCGCCCATTTCTCCAATCACTCCATACTCGCTGCGCACCGTAAAGAGGACTGCGCGAATCGCCCGGATATCGTCCTCGACGGCCAGTCGAATGGAGAAACCCTGAGGCATTGCCGTTACAGCATCAGATGGCACCATAATTACCCCCTCCAAGAGTCTTGTGCGAGTACCATTCGATTGTACATTGGATGCCGCTCTTTTGAAAATCCCCGCCAGGAGTACTATAAAGTCCTACGTAAAACGGAATTTATTCCGTTGCCTTGCGTATTTCAGGGAAACGGAGTGAATTCCGTTCTACGTACAATTCCCCGCCGAAAGATTTGCAACCGGCCGCTTCCCTAAGTACAATCACAGTTCTAGCCTACACGGCTTGAACCCCCGCCGGCCCGGCTGTGAAGCTGCTGGCCCGACGGGCGGTACGCCCCTTCAAGCCGCCAAACCCTCCCTGCTTTCCTACCTTTCCAGGAGTTACGATGAAGCCGATTAACGTATTGCGACGGGTCTTTGTGGCGATTCTTATTTTGACGGGCCTTACCGCGGTCGCGTCAGCCGAAGTCAAACTGGCCGGTGTGTTTGGCGACCACATGGTGTTGCAACGCGAGGTTGTCCTGCCCGTGTGGGGATGGGCCGCGCCGGGCGAAAGCGTGACCGTGACACTGGGCGGCCAGGCCAAGACCGCCACCGCCGCGGCCGACGGCAAGTGGTCGGTCCGCCTCGACGCCTTGCACGTCGGCGAGCCGCTGCAACTTCAGGCGAAAGGCGCCAAGAACACGGTCACCCTGAGCGACGTGCTGGTGGGCGAGGTGTGGCTTTGCTCGGGCCAGTCGAATATGGAAATGTCGGTCTGGGGAGTGGCGAACAAGGAGGCCGAGATCAAGGCCGCCAATCATCCGCGGATCCGCATGTACTTCATCGACCACATTCCGGCCAAGACGCCTCAGGCCCAGCGCAACGGCCACTGGTCCGTTTGCAACCCGCAGAACGTGGGCGGGTTCTCCGCGGCGGCCTACTTTTTCGGCCGCGAGATCGAGAAGCAACTGGGCGTGCCCGTGGGCCTGATCAATTCATCCTGGGGTGGCACGCCGGTGCAGACCTGGACCAGCATCAAGGCGCACGAGGCAGTGCCGCAGTTGAAACCCATGGTCGACGACCTGCGTTGCCAGGAGGATTTCTACGTTAGCGGAAAGGCCAAGGCAGAATACGAGCAGCGTCTGGCCGGCTGGGAGAAGGCGGCTGCGGCGGCGAAGGCCAGCGGCAAGGAATTCAAGGATGAGAAGCCGCAGCCCCCGCAGGACCCGGCGCTCTCGCCCTGGGCGCCCGCAGCGCTCTATAACGGCATGATCGCCCCCTTGGCTCCCTACGCCATTCGCGGCGCGCTCTGGTATCAGGGCGAGTCGAACGCCGGTTCGCCCATCTACGGCATTCAACTGGCGACGCTGATCGCCAACTGGCGCGACGACTGGAAGCAGGGCGACTTCCCCTTCCTCTCCGTGCAGTTGCCCAACTTCATGGCGCCGCAGTCCCAGCCCTCGGAGTCCGTCGGCGGCTGGCCCCTGGAGCGCGAGCAGTTCCTCAAGTTGCTCGACACGGTGCCCAACACCGGCATGGCCGTGACCATCGACATCGGCGAGGCCGACAACATCCACCCGCGCAACAAGCAGGACGTGGGCAAACGGTTGGCCCACTGGGCCTTGGCCAAGGTCTATGGCAAGGACGTGGTTGCCTCGGGACCGCTGTACAAGTCGAGCCGGCAGGCGGACGGCAAGATCGTCGTGGAGTTCAATTATGTCAACGGGGGCTTGGCTGCCCGCGATGGCGTTAAGTTGACCGGTTTTGCGATCGCCGGGGCCGACAAGAAGTTCGTGTGGGCCGATGCCCAGATCGTGGGCGATACGGTGGTCGTGTCCAGTCCCGCGGTTGCGGCGCCGCTCGCGGTCCGTTACGCCTGGGCCAACAATCCGCCTTGTAACCTGGTGAACAAGGCCGGCCTGCCCGCCTCGCCTTTCCGCACCGACGACTGGAAATGAGATCGGGCATTATCGCCAAAACGTCGAACTGGAGGATATCATGCGTGCATTGTGGTTCTTTCCGACGATGTTTTCCCTGTTGGTGTTCGCGGTCAGTCTGGCCCCTGCGGCGGACGGTGTGGGCGACCCGCAACTCATGACCGATCACCCTTTCTGGCAAGGCGAACTGTCTTGTTCCAGCTTCGATCGACTGGCGAAAACCCAGTCCGACCTTTATGCCCGTGTCAGCGGTCGCAAGACCGATAGCGACGAGGACAAGGCCCTGGCAAGCTGGTTCTGGCGGAATACGCATTACTTCCATTGCACGCTTCTGCCCGAACCGGACATTTTCGGACAGAAAGAGAACGAGGTTGTCCGCGATTACTGGACCGGGCTGTTCTCCTACGGCCATGCCATGTGCCAGGAGACGCACTACCAGTACACGGCCGAGATGGAATACCTTCTGGGCCACGGCCGCGCACGGGCCACGGCCGTCGAAGGGCACACCTCCTTCGAGGTCTGGCTGACCGGCGGCGCCTACGGCAAGGGCAAGTGGGTCCTCTTGGACAGCGACATCACCACCGTCTGCTTCGACAAGCGACAGCGGGCGATGATGAACATTGAGGAGCTTACGCATGCCGACCGCCAGGCTTATCTGACCAACCGCGTCGCCACGGATAACCGCGGCTGGCTGCCGGAACTTTATCCGGGCGACGGGGCGGGGACATACCGGTCGATCAGCTTTTACGCTCTGCTGTGCGGCTATGCAGGCGCCCCGCCCGTGGTCAATCTGCGGCCGGGCGAGACAATTCGTCGTTTCCCGCGCCCGGGATTGGGCGAAGGCCCCGCGGGACCGCTGGTCTACTGGGGTATCTGTGTAGACGGCATGGACGGTCCCAATCGGCACATCACGTACCTTAACGATCCCGAGCATTGTTTCAACGCCGCCCAACGGCCGCGGCATGAGGACGACCCCTCCCGCCGGGCACGCTTCGGCAACGCCGTCTTCACCTACCGGCCCGATTTCTCAAGCGACGTTTACAAGGCCGGCGTGGCCGCCGAAAATGACAGCTCCGTCACTTTCGAACATTGCTCCCCGTACATTATCGCCGCCAAGCCGGTCAACAAGAAATGTCTGCAACCAGGCTGCACGATGGGCCTGGTCCTGCACGGCAGCGCCCGCTGCCAGGTCTGCCTCTCGACCGACCGCATGCAGACCTTCTCCGCCCCGCAGAACTTCCGCGACGGCCTGGACCTGACGGACCTAGCCAAGGGGCATTACCAGTACTGGCTGAAGTTCCTGGCGCCCGCGGCCAACCTGGCCGGGAAGGATATCTCGATCACCACGCGCTGCATGGCCAACGGCTACGTGATGCCGCAACTCAAGCCCAAAGGCACGCACGTAACGTTCAACGCCTCCGGTCTGGCCACGACAACTCTCGGCCCGCAGGCCAAGGCCATCCGCAAGAACCTCGTGGACGGCGGGCTGGACAAGCCGTCGTTTACGCTCAGGCTGCGCACGCCGCACGGAGAGAGAATCAAGTCCGTCTGCTTTGCCGTGCGCAGCCCTAGCGGCTCGCCGCCCCGGCCGGAGTTGGCCTACAAGGCCGACTACTCCGTCGACGGCAAGCAGTGGAAGGTTCTGCGCGACGACTGGCGGATCGTTGCGCCCGTGCCCTTCGCGGCCCCGGACACCTGGTCGCAGTCGTTCTTCTACGGCAGCCGGGACATTACCGCCGACGGCGCCAGCGAAGTCCTGGTCCGCATCGGCAACAACGGAGGCAAGCCCTACCAGATGGGCCAGTTCTCCTTGCTCTACGCAACGCCCAACGCGGCCGGAACGAAGGTCACCTATTGCTGGGACGAGGCCGGTCAGGAGAAGACCGCCGAGTATATTTATCCCGCGGCCGCGACGATGGACAGGTCCTGGGCCATCACCACCGGCGCGGCGCCGAAGATGAAGTGGGTCGAGATGTCGCCCTGTGGAGTGCGGTAATTCAATGCAGCTTTGAGTAGGTCCCTCTTGCCGAGAGGGATTATTGTGTTTCGAACCGCCGTAGAAGTTCCGCATTGTTCGACAGGGCGGCGCGTTTCAGTCCTTTCCCGCAGAAAGGACCTATTGGATAGGCGGCCCACTGAAAACCACCACCGCCACTGGAATCCGCCGTTGCGTTGCGTTAAGCTGAAACGGGCCAGTTGTTCGAAACTCTCACCAACGGCCAAACAAGAAATACCAAGGAGATCATGCCATGCGTATGAAGACTTTTGTCTTTTCGGTTGTTTGTGGACTTGCAATTCTGGCAGGTGAAAAAACGCCTGTAGCCGCAACGCCAGTAGACCTGACCAAACCTTTTGAAATGGACAAGGACACGATTGCGCTCTACCACCTTGACGACGTGGCCTCCGGAGAGGTCCAAGACACGGCGGGTGGAAAGTCGGGGAAGGTGGTCGAGGCCACCGCTGCCCAAGGCAAGTTTGGCAAGGCCATGAACAGCGACGGCGCCAAGGGCTGGGTGGACTTCGCGGACCTACCCAAGATTGACCGTCCGGCGGGACTCACGGCGGAATGCTGGGTCAAGTTCCACGGCCAAGCGGCGGCCGACCTCGTCTGCCGGAACTCCCTGTGCATGATCCGCGTCCGTGAAAAGGTCGATGCCTACTTCTGGATCGATGGCGCCTGGCGGATCGTGCCGGGCAGCATGGCCGTGCCCGTGGGCCGCTGGACGCACCTGGCCATCACCTGGGACCAGGCAAGCAAGATGGTCAGTGTCTACGTGAACGGCGAACTGGACGTGGCGCAGGAGCCGGAAGGCATCAGCGCGGCAAAACTGGGCGAGGGGGCGGGCAGCATGCGGCTGGGCAGCCATACATGGCAGGCGAACCCCATCGTGCTCAACGGGCAACTCGACGAAGTTCGCATCTCGTCCGTGGCGCGACAATACCAACCGCCGCAGGCGAGGACGGCCGGCGCGGGCGCCCCCGCGGCTTCGCTAAACGATAGCCTGCCGGCAGATCGGCCGTTGAAGCCCTGGGCTGCGAACATCGACCCGACCGACGTGCCCAAGTCCAAAGTGCAGGAGATCACCGCGGCCGCGCAGAAGTATACGATCGTGCAGGGCGGTACAATGGATGGGCGGAACTGCCGTACACCCATGGGCTGCGGCATGGCCCGCGAGGGGGCCTTCTTCCAGACCTGGGAGTCGAACCGCTGGGTGCGGATGGAAAACGTCGGTTCAAGCGACGTCGTCAACCCCTGGCTTTCCAACGGCCGCAACAATTTCCGCAGCGTGGCCGAGATTGTTCGCGCGGCGCTGGCCCCGGGCATGACCGATGCCGAAAAGGCCTTTGCCGTCTGGTTCCAGGAGATCCAGTACCGCCACCATTCCGGCGGCGACAACAGCGAGTTGGGCGACCCCGTGAAGGTCTTCAATGTCTACGGCTACAACACCTGCGGCAACGACTCGATCTGCATCGGCACGTTGATGAAGGCCACAGGACTGAAGGCCGCGCCGGCGCGCGCCCTGGGGCACTGCATTTCGCAGACCTTTTACGACAACTCCTGGCATTTTTACGACGGCGATCTGCACTGTGTCTACCTGCTTCGCGACAATTGTACCGTAGCCGGCGAACAGGACATTGTCCGCGACCACGACCTCGTGAAACGCACGCACTCCGAGGGCATCCTCTTCCCCGACACTTGGTGGCACGGCCAGGGAATGCCCTCCATCTACTTCTACGAAGGAGAGGTAAGCGGCCAGCGGGCGGGCAAGGCCGACACGACCATGAACATGGTTCTCCGCCCGGGCGAGGCGATCGTCTGGCGCTGGGGGCAGTTGACCCCCATGAAATATCACGGCGCGCTGATGACCGTGCCCACCTACGAGCAGGTGCCGTACGTCATCTGCAACGGCCTCTGGGAGTATCGACCTGACTTCAGCACGGAAACCTGGCGGCAAGGGGCCAAGGCACAGAACGTCGCATCGGGCGCGGAGGGTCTGAAGGCGGAAAAAGGCAAGACGGGCACGATCATTTGGAACATGAGCAGCCCCTACGTGTTCGTGGGCGGGCGGATCAGGGCGGAGAGTACGGGACTGAAGTTCTTCATGAGCCTGGACGGCGGCAAGACCTGGCGTTCCACGGGCAATAACCTTGACGGTTTCTTCTCCGTCGTGGGACCGGCATGCTACCGCTACCAACTCAAGTGCCAATTGGGGCCGGCCGCGCAGTTGAAGAAACTGGCGATCGTGAACGATCTGCAGATGGCGCCACTGGCCCTGCCGGGGATGGCGGTGGGTGAGAACGAGTTCACGTACAGCGACGAGAGCCGCGGTGAGCGGAAGGTCCGGATCACGCACAACTGGGTGGAGCGGTCCGCCTCGCAGCCGCCGGCAGCCCCGCCCGCCGCGGTGAACCCGGCCGACGGCGGAGAAAGCAGTGGGACTGACGTCGTCTTCCAGTGGCAGGCGGCGGAAGTGCCCGGCGGCAAGGTCGGCGACTACCAGTTCGAGTTGTCGCGGCGTGCGGACATGAAGCTGCCGCTCTCGATGGACTTCTACAAGTTGATTTCGCGGACCGCGGACGTGATCTCGACGAAAAGCCAAGACGGCATTATCACCAGCGCCGCGGTCAGGTGCCAGTACACGCTGGCCAAGCCGGGCCTCTTGACGCCCGACGAAAAGTACTACTGGCACGTGCGGGCGATGAGCGACAAGGGCGTATGGGGTCCGTGGAGCAATGCGTGGAACTTCACCGCGCGGGGAGTGGCCTGCCCCACGGACGTGACGCTGGACTACGACCAGGCTGCCGGTCTGGGCACACTCAAGTGGAAGGCCAACGCCGTGGGCACGAAGCCGGCGAAGTACCGCGTCTACGGCAGCGACGAGAAGGCATTCACGGTCTCCGACGAGCGGTTCCAAAGTACGGTGGGTGTGAGCACCAAGGAAATGGCCGCTTGGAACCCCTGGTTCCCGGCGAACTTCATTGCGGAAACGTCGGCCACGGAACTAGCCGTGCTGGGCCGCGGGGTCGATTTACCGGCGGCCAATAAGACCTATTATCGCGTTGTGGCGGTGGACGTCCAGGGCAAGCGCAGTGGGTCCTCAGACTATGCCGCAGGGCCGCGGCCGGTGATCTACAGCAAGCCCATGCAGTCGGCCGCTGTCGGCGCCGAGTATCGCTACCAGGTCTCTGTCAATCGCTCGTTGGGCGATCTCAGCTCGCGGATGAAGGGCGGCGACCAGATCAGCGGCTACTTCGACATCGAGAAGCCCAAGTTCGCCATCGCCCAAGGGCCGGCGTGGCTGAAGATCGACCCGGCCACGGGCCTGCTCTCCGGCACGCCGGACGCCCGGAGCCAGGTGCAAGTGGCGGTCACCGCCACGATCGATCGGCAGGTGCGGAAGCTGGATGAGAAGGCGCTGATTTGGGGCAGCGAGAAGGTGCTCGCCACGAATATCGAGCGCGTGGGGACGGCGATCCAGACGTTCGTGATTGAGGTGAAGTAACAGCGGTTTAGAGACGAAACACAACTTACGTTATCGAAACAGCTTGCGCCTTGATCTCGTGCCATTAGAGGCCCCTGACCGGGGAACGCATGTTGGCCACAACCCTAACCTCTACTTCTCCCCCAGATGTTCCCTCGCTTGTTCGGCTGCTTGCCGGACTGATTCCTCCGGGTCTTTCCGCAGTCGTTCAATTGCGGATTCCAGTGCCTTTCTGGGCGCAATGCGCTCCAACGACTCGAGGGCCGTGATGCGCACCTCGGGGACCGAATCGCCGAGCAGATCGTTCAGCGGCCCCACCGGAACGGCTTCGGCCGGCTTCAGATAGCCCAGCGTCAATGCTGCCTCGATCCGCACGCTGGCCTCCTTGTCACGGGTCAGACGGACAATCTCTGGCACGAACCGCTTGGCATCGGGCACGATCCAGCCCAGCGTGTTGCAAGCTTAGAAACGCACTTCCGCGTCCGGATCCCGCAAGCGACGGAGCAGCGCGTCGACCGCCGGTCTTGCCGCCTCGCCGCAGTGCCACAGGGCGTTGGCGGCGTGCCGCCGGACCCTGGCCTCCCGGGCATCGAGCGCTGCGATCAGGGCGGGGATGGATGAAGGGCTGATGTCCACCAGTGCCGTTGCCGCCGCGTGATCCGGGTGGGCGGACCAGAGGCAGCCGCCGGGCTTCAAGATCATCTTCTCGTCCGCCAGGCAGGCCGCAAGCGCCGGAATTGCGGCCTTCGCCTTCTCGCCCATGCGGCCCAGGCCGATGGCCGACCAGATCCGTATTTCGGGGTCGCTGTGCTTGAGCGTCTTGGTCAACAGACGCACGGTCTGCTCCGGCTCCGCTCCGATACCACCGAGGGCGGATGCGGCGTGCGCCCTGACCTCATTGGGAGCAAAGAACTCATCCGCTGTTTTCTCTCGCCGCGGTTCTTCCTCCAGGAGTCGCACAAGCGCGGAATGCCCGCTCAATTCTCGCATCATCCGGCAGAGCGGATAACACAAGCAGCATCAACACGGTTGGCATGGAACGTCCTGAAAGCCTCGCATGGGACATCGCTAATTATACTGCGCCAGGGAGACACACACCACGAGGCACCCTGAACCGCGCTATAGTTTGCGCGGGTGGAAATGAGCCGTTGGAGTTCCGCCTTTAGGCGGCGATCCCGGCAAAGTCCTTATGCCCAATATCGCCCAGGATCCAGCCTTCGCCGAGCGATTCGCCCGCGAGGCCCAGGCCATGGCCATGCTCAGCCATCAGCATATTGTCACGGTTTTTGATTTTGGGCAGACAACCTCCCCTTTCCCGGTCGCAAGAGAGACGCAGGGGGCAAGCACAGACGGGAGTGAGGGCACTTCCAGTCTTCCCGCGCCCATAATCGGGGGAGGGCCAGTGGGTGAGGGACGCGCAAATCTCCCCTCGCCTTTCGGGAGGGGACAGAGACGTGAGGTTGATAACCTGCTACGCTTCGAGACAGGCCAAAACCCTGCCGGAAATCGGCTGCAATCGTCGACAGGGCATGGTATCATAGGAAAGAGCGAGTGCCTGCCTCAGATCGCGTTGCATACGACACTTCGGATGCACACTCGCCTCGATTTCGCTGAAGCCGATTCCCGCGTTGACGTCGCCAAGGCGGAACCCGGTTGGCAAAGCACGCCCTATTCCCGCCACGTCCATACACCGCCGTCGGTCTCCCATCACCATGAAGCCTGCTTTGAACCTCTGCTGTACAATGCTACTCCTGACGGCCGGCACCACGGTTTTCGCCGACCCAAACCGTTTGCAATCGACGTCGGGCCATGATGCCTCGTGGGGATATGCGGAAAGAAAAGCCACTTGGGATAACCGCGATTCCAAGGCGGCGCTCTTGGCACTCAGCAAGGAGTTCCTGGAACTGGTCTACTGCGACCAAGAACGGTTTGCCGTCAGCATGTGGGGACGGGAGAAACTCGACCTTACCGCGAAGTTGAAGGACGCGGGCAAGCCGGTCGAGGCCCTGCGGGCCTTTCGCGATTACTACTTCGACAAGCTGCGGCAACCGCAACGCTACGGCATCACTCCGTCCGATGTCAGCCCGACGGGGCGCGGCGTGGCCGGCCTGGGCGATTTTCCCCAGGCGCCCATGCCCAAGGACCTGGACGACAACGCCCGAAAGGCCCAGATGGAGATGGCCGCGGAACTGCTCAAGGGCGTGATGCGGACCGACGGCAAGAAGATCGTCATCGGCGAACCGGGAATGGTCGACTGGACGGCCCCAGGCCAGCCTGATGGCGGGCCTGCCGAACCGCGCAACAATAGGCCCTATCGCGAACTGTACCTGGGCACCGGGTTCAGGCCGCTGTGGATGGCCTACATGTGGACGAAGAACCCGGCGTATCTGCAACGCTGGCTGGATTATATGGAGGACTGGAGCCTGAACTGCACCTATCTCGGCGACCTCAATCCGTGCGTCAGCGCCGACGATAACCTCTATCCGGTCGTGGAAACGATCCGCATGTTCGGCGGCATCGCCCAGTCGTTGCCCGCAGAGAGCGAACTGGTCAAGCCGCAGACTTTTGCCCGCATCATGCGGAAACTGGCCCTGGAGTCGCCCTTAAATTACACGGTCTATATTCGCTCGAACTGCAATGCCTGGACGCCGGGCGGCAACCAGATGTTGCTCTCGATCTTGTTGGATGAATTCAAGGTCTCGAAGACCTATTTCCGCGAAACGCTGCGTCGCAACATCGAAGATATCAATGCCATCCAAATGTTGCGGGACGGCACCGATCCCCACCAGTGGTTTGGCTACAATGCCGTGGTGCTGGCCAACGCCTCCGTCTTCCGCTTGATGAATGCCCGGGAAAACGCCTTCATGTTCGAGCAACCGGCGTGGGAAAAGCGGCTGCACGATCCGACCTGGCAGGTCGAAGAGCGGGAACTGTTGGAAACGCGCTGCAAGTGGATCATGCGCTGGGCCGCGCCCAATGGCGACTTCCCGAACATCACGCAATTCGGTTCCAGCCAGAAGTCCAAGACCCTGGAAGCCAGCGGCCGCCTGCCGACCCTCATGAATGGTCCGGCCAACCGCAGGCTTTATGAGTTCTTCTACGGCAACGGCTATGCGCCGGCGCCCGACTTCACGGCGGACGCCTTCCCCTACGGCGGGTTCTTCATCGCCCGTACCGGCTGGGGCCCAGGTCAGGGATACGGGGCCCTGTTTTGTTCGCCGCAGCCGGGCTTGAATACGGCATGCAAGAATAATGTCTTCGGGCTCTCGGCCTATGGCATGGATCTGCTGAACGATGACATTGCCCACAATTACATGCACAACACCTCGCCCATCCAGGTCGACGGGCGGCGGCAGGACATGGATTTCTTCGTTCCCAAGACGGGTTGGCCGACCGAGCATCGCGGCGAGATGATTCGCTCGTGGACCGATCCGGCGCCGTGGCGCTGGCATGCATCCGAACATTTCAACCTCATGGAAGGGATTTACAGCGGGGCTTATTCCAACGACTTCGAGAAACGCGACGATGCCGTCAAGGACGTCGCACACCAGCGTCTGGTCATGTTCACCCGTCATGCTGGCCTGTGGATCATCACCGACCGCCTGCTTACCGCCGGCAAGCATGCCTATGAACAAAAGTGGTGGCTGACGCTGAGACATAAAGAGAACGACCGTGGCTATGGTGGCTTCGAACGCGATGGTATCGTGCTCGATGCGGCCGGCAAATCGCTGAAGACCAGGCGCACGCGCAGCGACCGGCACGATGCGGACGTGCCCGGAGGAAAGGTTGTCGTCGGCAACGTAAATCTTTCCATGCACCAGTTCACCGATGCCCCGATCACCTACGCCAGCAAGGAAATCAAGAGTCCGGAGGAATACTACGATTGGGAACAGGTACAGGTAAATTGGCAGGGCGAAGGCAACCAGCAGATCGTCACCGCCCTGTTCCCGCGCAAGCCGACCCCGGAAAAGCCTCGGCCGGACGGCACGGAGAATGATTTAAAGAGTATTAGGTCTCTCAGTGGTCCCAAGCGTGCTGCGGGTTTCGAAGCGATCACGCCCGAAGGCATTCGCGTCGCCTACCTGGCGGCCAAGACCGCGGGCGAATCCCTCACTATTGGCGACATCGCCATCCGGGGCGAGGCATTGCTGGTTACCCGAGATGCGGCAGAACGCGTGACGCACGGCATGGTCCTGGGATGCACGGGCATGAGCGCGAGAGGCAAGAAGATCGCCATCGGCGAGAGCAACTTCGAGTTCACTTTGCCTGACGGACCGGACGCCGAGCCGAAACTCGACGCGATCCGGCGGCCTATGAAGCCCCTGAGAATCATGCCCGAATCCGACGTCTTTGCCAGCGAGCAGGAGATCACCTTCGCGTGCGACGTACCCGATGCCGTGATGACCTACACCCTTGATGGCACCGATCCGACGCCCCAATCGACGCGTTACACGGGGCCGTTCACCATCAACCGCACCTATGTGATCAAAGGACGTGCCTATCGCCCGGGCGTCACCGCCAACCCAGCCGATATGAGCAGCACCCAGGCCACTCCCGTGACCTATGCGAAATACACGCGGCAGTTGTATTGCGAACCGGAAAACGTCACGTCGCAGACACGCGGACTGCACTACGAGTACTGCGAAGGCTACTGGAAGGATCTGTGGCTACTGGCCGACAAGCAGACGCCCAAGAAGCAAGGTACGGTTACGACCCTCTTCGATATGAGCGCCATTCCGGCCGGGAACAAACCGCTCGGCACCAACGTGGTGCCGCGGGAACATGCCTATTCCTTCAAATACACGGGATTTCTGAAGGTTCCCGAAGATGGCACGTACACCATCCATGCGCCGCGCGAATACGTCCATCCCGAGCAAATTGCCGGCTATGAATTGCAGGTCTACCTGGGGCACGCCACGAATTTAGACGGGGGCAATCCCAGCGGAATCTCTCGCGCAGGCAACCTCAGCTACTGGTATCCGGCAACCCGTCTGCACGGCCTGGGCACATGGAGCGCGCCGTTGAAGAAGGGGTTCCACGAATTCAAGATTGTCTACATCGACTTCCGTATGGACGCGCCCCAACGCATGAACCACAAGGTGCAGGATAAAGACCTGCGCGAGACGGTATGGACCGGCGAGAAGCCGGATCTGCGCATCTCCGGGCCGAAAATTCCCCACCCGATCTCGATCCCGGCCGATTGGCTGTGGCGGTGACTCGGGGATGACAGATTGAAAACCTATCCTACGAGCCGTGAAAATCCGGGCCGCCGGCGACGGCCCGGACATACCCGGCCCGCACGGCGAAATCGCCAAAATGCTCGCCCGGCTGGCGCTCCTGGGCGTAGCGGTGGAAAATCGGCTTGAGCGTAGTGAGGATCTCCTCCTCGCCGATGTTCTCACGATAGAGACGGTTCAAACGTGTGCCGGTGAAATCGGCGCCCAGGTACAGGTTGTACTTGCCCAGGGCCTTGCCCACAAATGCGATCTCGGCCAGGTACGGCCGGGCACAACCGTTGGGGCAGCCGGTCATACGGATCACGATCTCGTCGTTGGCCAGCCCCGCTTCCGCAAGCATGTCCTCTAACTTCGTAATCAGCGAGGGCAGGTATCGCTCCGACTCCGCCATCGCCAGCCCGCAAGTCGGCAGGGAAACACAGGCCATGGCGTTGCGGCGCAGGGCGGAAACCCGCTGGCCATCGCTGAGTTTATAGGCCTGCACCAGTTGCTCGATCCGCGGCCGGTTCTCTTCGGAAACGTTACCCAGGATCAAGTTCTGGTTCGCCGTCAGGCGGAAGTCGCCGTCGTGCGACTGGGCGATCGTCCGCAGGCCCGTCATCAGCGGATAGTCTTCCCAATCGCGGATGCGCCCATTCTCGATAAAGAGCGTGAGGTGCCACTTGCCGTTGGTGCCCTGCACCCAGCCGTAGCAGTCGCCGTGATGCTCGAACTGGTACGGCCGCTCGGGCCCGAGACGCCAACCCAGCCGCTGCTGCAGCTCTTCTTGGAACCAGTCCACGCCGCGATCGAGGATCGTGTATTTCAAACGGGCGTGCTTGCGGTTGCTGCGGTCGCCGAAGTCGCGCTGCGTGGTGAGGATCTTCTCCGCCAGATCGAGAACCTGCTCGGGCCGGCAGAAGCCGATGACCGAACCGAGATTGGGGAAGGTGGCCGGTTCGCCGTGGGTCATGCCCATGCCGCCGCCCACGGAGACGTTGAAACCGGCCAAGCGGCCGTTTTCGACGATGGCGATAAGGCCGATGTCATGGGCCGTGACGTCCACGTCGTTCGACGGCGGCACGGCAATGGCGATTTTGAACTTCCGCGGCAGATACGTCGCGCCGTACAGCGGCTCTTCATCCGGGGGCGGCGGCACAACGGCCTCTTCGCCCAGCCAGATTTCGTGATAGGCGCGGGTCCGCGGAGCCAGATGCAGGCTGAGTCGCTTCGACCATTCATAGACCTCGCCGTGAGCCTCCGACTGGTAGGGGTTCGGGCTGCACATCACGTTGCGGTTCACGTCACCGCAGGCGGCTAATGTGTCCAACAGCGTCTGGTTGATGTCGTGGATCGTCTGCCGGAGGTTCCACTTCAGCACGCCGTGGAGTTGGAACGACTGCCGCGTGGTCAGGCGGATCTCGCCGCTTGCATACTTCTGAGAGAGGGCGTCCAATTGCAGCCACTGTTGCGGCGTGACAACGCCGCCAGCGGCGCGAATGCGGACCATGAAATCGAAGGCCGGCTCCAACCGCTGCCGTGCCCGCTCGTCGCGGATGTCGCGGTTGTCCTGCATGTAGGTGCCGTGGAACTTCAACAGGAAGTTGTCGGTGTCCGGCACGGAGGCCGTCACGCGGACGCCCAGCGAGGGCACGATCGTGCCGCGGAGGAAATTGCTGGCCGTCTTGACGTTCTCGGCCTCGGACGGTTTCTTGATTGCGGTATCTGCCATAGTTCAATACACGTCGCGCTGGTAGCGGCCTTGTTCGCGCAAGCCGGTGACGTAGGCCTCGGCCTCGTCCTTGCTCTTGCCGCCTTCGGCGGCGACGATATTCACGAGCGTGGCATGCACGTCGCTTGCCATCGGATTGACGCTGCCGCAGACGTAGAAGTGGGCCCCTTCCTGCAACCAGCCGTACAACTCGCGGCTCTTCTCCAGCATGCGGTGCTGCACATAGACCTTGGCGCCCTGATCGCGCGAGAAGGCTACGTCCAAGCGCGTGAGCACTCCGAGTTTCAGCCAGCGGAGCCATTCCACCTGGTAGAGAAAATCAGTGCGGAAGCGGCGGTCGCCGAAGAACAGCCAAGTCTTGCCCCCGGCGCCGCTTTCCTCGCGATCCTCTACATAGGCACGGAAGGGGGCTACGCCGGTGCCGGGGCCGACCATGATAAGCGGCGCGTCCGGATCGGCCGGCAGGCGGAAATTCGGGTTCGAGTGTACGAAGACCTGCAAGGAATCGCCCGGATCGACTCGCTCGGCACAGTGGACCGAGCAGGTGCCCAAGCGGTCGCGATTGTGGGCCTGGTAGCGCAAGGCGGCGATCAGCAGATCGACCTCGCCGGCGTTCGCCCGAAAGCTGCTGGCGATCGAATACAGCCGAGCCGGCAGCTTGCGGAGCATGGGCACGAACTCGCGGGGCGGGATGTCCTTGATGGAAAAATCGCGGACCAGGTCCAGCAGATCGCGGCCGCGGGTATAGGCTTTCAGTTTCTCGTTAGCATCCGCCTGCACCATGTCCTGCAAACCGTCTCGCGAGAAGGTGGCCGCCTGCTTGAGTAGTTGCTTACTCAGAAGCGTAATCTCGTAATGCTGAACGAGTGCCTCGCGGAGCGGCAATTCCTGCTTGCCGGCAGGAATGACGTCTTGGGGATCCCAGCCCATGTGGGCGATCACGTCGTCGACCAGCCGCGGATCGTTGTGCGGATAGATCCCCAGCGAGTCGCCCGGCTCGAAGCACAGTCCGGAGCCTTCGATGGCCAGCTTGAGATGGCGGGTTTCCTTGTCCGAGCCGCGGCCGTTAAGGCAGAAGTTCTCGAGGACTTCGGACGCAAAGGGATTGGTGCGACTGTGGGCCGGCGCGGCAAGCGTTTGAGCCGCGGTAGCCGTGCCAGACGCGCCCGTCGACAGCGGCCCCACCAGTCGGCCACTGCCGGGCAAACCGGGCACGGGCTGTTGGGCCGCATCGCCGTCTTCCGCGGCACCGCTCGACTCGGCGCCCGGATTGCTAAGGGCGGCCAACACGCCATCCATCCAGGCTTTGGCCGGTTCGTCGAAATCGACGTCGCAATCCGTCCGCGCGTAGATTCGCGCCGCGCCGAGCTCCTCCAGCCGGGCATCAAAGTCCTTTCCGGTCTTGCAGAACTGATCGTAAAGCTGGTCGCCCAGCCCGAGCACCGAGAACCGCATGCCCTCCAGTCGCGGCGCGCGCTTGCCATGCACAAACTCGTGGAAGAGCACCGCCTTGTCGGGCGGGTCTCCCTCGCCGTAAGTGCTGACCACGATCAAAAGCTGCTTGAGCTTCTTGAGGTTATTTGTGCGAAACTCGCTCATGCACGAGAGCGTGACTGCAAACCCTTTCTCTTCCAACCGCTTCTTCAAGTCAGCCGCCAAGTGCTGGGCGTTGCCGGTTTGGGAACCGAAGAGGACCGTCACCTCGCGTTCGATTGTTGCCGCGGACGGGGTTCCTGCTAGGCTGCTCGCCGTGACCGGCGGTGCAGCCGATGCCGGGACCGCCGCGCCGCCGCGCAGGCCAGTCAGGTAGCCACTGAGCCAGATCATTTGATCGGGTGTCAGCGTTGCCAGCAACTGGTTCAGGGCCTCAGCCTGCTGCTGGTTAAAGGGGCTGTTATCAGTACGTAGGGGAAATCCACTCATCAACGAATTCTAGCAAGCATATGTAGGCCGGAACAAGCGCAGCGCAGTTCCGGCATTTCACGAGGCCGTGCGGATCCACGCCGGAACTGCGCTGCACTTGTTCCGGCCTACGAATCTAAACCGCTAAGGACCGGCGAATCATTAAGTGTCGTGTTGTAGGGGTGATTTTAGTCGCCCGCTTCGACAATAGGACGACTAAAGTCACCCCTACGACGTCGACTTCCGACAGTTATTGATTCGCCGATCCTAATCATTACGTAACCAATTATTCCAATGATTATTGTCAATATCGGCCATTTGGTCAAGGCCGCTACACGCGTTTGCGCCGCATACGCTTACTTGCCGGCCGGGCAGGCAATTTGCACATAATCGGCTACGGGACGGCCGATTTGCCGCAACTGCTCGTGGCTGATCTCTACCGGTCTTGCCGCGGCCTTTTCTTCGGGCGATAAGCGAAGGTCGCCGCACTCGGCCAAAAGGAGGATGCGATCGCGCCGATCATCTAGGCGGCGGCGGACCCGCTGCGGTGTACCCAGCCCGTAGGCGACGTGTCCCGTACCGCAGACGACGACTGCTTTGCGGTCGCGGCCTGCCGCCGAGCGAAGGTAGTTGGCCAAGGCGGCAGACAGGGCTTCATCGCGGGCAATCTGGGCCTCTATCATGGGCCGCAGCCGCTCGGGCGTGGCAGCCATGTGAACCATCAACTGCGCGGCGAGCAGTTTGTCGTAGAGAGGGTCCTTGAAATCCATTTCCGCGGGGAGTTGCTTGCGGAGTTTGGAGTTGAGCCGGTCGACGCCGCCGGCTTGCACGATGCCGCGGATAACTTCCGGGCTTGGACTCAGGCCGATCACGATGGCCTTCGCCTTGCGTGCTGCTTCCAATACCGGGCGATATTGCTGGTAGTTCGACCACCGCTTGGCCCAGTTGATTGTCGTGGCCAAGGTGTCGAAATCGATTTCACCGTGGTTGTAGCGGTCGATACTCGGCTGTTGCGAGGTTTCCAGCGGCTCCAGGGCCACGACCAACGAGGTGCCGCCCTGGGCCAAATCGGCGATGAGCTTGGCTTGCGTATCATGGTGTCGCTGGATCGTATGCCGCTCTCCCAAGTAGACCACGCGGACGGTCCGCAGATCCTCGATCATCTGGGCATAATCGGCCGGCTCGCCTTCGGCCGCGTCGATCCACAACAGTGGCCGATCAGCGGCACTAGCGGAAAGAGAAGCGAGCGACACGGCTGTCACAGCGAACGCGGCTTCGCAAAGTCTTTTGAAGAACACATCCATTGTTGCCTCTAATCATCCAGCTTCAAAGGGCGGATCCAGATGTTTCGGAAACGCACGGCCGAATTATGGTATTGCAGCGCCAGGGGACCGGTCGACTCGAAGGAATCGTACGTGGCTACGGCCCGGTGTTTCATGGGCCCCAGCGAGGCCTTGTGATATTGTACCAGCACGCCGTTCCAAAACGCGGTGAAGTAAGCCGGCCGGATGTTCTTCTTGCCCTCGAAACGCGGGGCCGTGAAAACGATATCGTAGGTTTGCCACTCGCCCGGCTTCCGCGAGACGTTCACCAGCGGCGGCGTCTGGCCGTAGATCGCGCCGGCAATGCCGTCGGCATAGATCAGGCTGTCGTGCGATTCAATAATTTGCAGCTCGTACTTGGTAAAAAAGAGGATGCCGCTGTTACCCCAGTTCATGGGGCCTCCGTCGTCCTTTGCGGGCGTGGCCCACTCGACGTGCAGTTGGCAATCGCCGAAGGACCGTTTCGTGCGGATCTCGCCCGTCTTGAAAATGTTGATCGCGCCGTCTTCGATTCCACCGGGCTTCCAGCCGGTCCACCGGTCAAGATTGTGGCCGTCGAAAAGGATGATTGCGTCGGCGGGCGGCTGCCCTGGTTCCCGGCCGGGGGCGACCAGCGGCGGCTGCGGGCGGTCGCGATCGTGAACGCGCCACTGCGAGCCGGGCAGGAAAGGAGTGTCGGTGTAGCCCGGACGCTCCTGGGCAAAGAGGCTGGCGGCCGAGAGCAGGATCAAGGACGGCAGAACGATGCTACGGAGGGTCGGAACGTGGGTGTTGCGCGGCATGATACGGTTCTCCTGGTGTGGGGTCAAAAGCGCCATGATAGCATTAGCCGAACCGTCCCGTCAAATAGTCCTCGGTCTCCTTCTTGGCAGGGCAAGTGAATAGGGCCTGCGTGGGGCGGAATTCGATGAGCACGCCCTCGTACAGAAATGCCGTGTGGTCCGAGACCCGCGCGGCTTGTTGCATGTTGTGCGTGACGATGATGATCGTGTAGTCGTTCCGTAGTTCGCCGATGAGGTCCTCGACGCGCGTGGTGGAACGCGGGTCCAGGGCCGAGCAAGGCTCGTCCATTAGGATGATCTCGGGGTCCACCGCCACGGCGCGGGCGATGCACAGCCGCTGGTGCTGGCCACCGGAGAGTCCCAGGGCCGACTGGTGCAGACGGTCCTTGGCCTCGTCCCACAGGGCAGCCCGCTGCAGGCTCTTTTCCACCGCTTCGTCCAGCGTGCGGCGATTGTGAACGCCGGCAATCCGCAGGCCGTAGGCGACGTTCTCGTAGATCGTCTTGGCAAAAGGCGTCGGCTTCTGGAAGACCATGCCCACCTTGCGCCGCAGTTCGATAACGTCGGTCGAACGCTCGAGGATCTGCTCTCCATCGACGCGGATGCTGCCGGTGGTGTGGATGTCGTCGATCAGGTCGTTCATGCGGTTCAGGCAGCGGAGCAAGGTCGACTTGCCGCAGCCCGAGGGACCGATCAGGGCCGTGACCTGGTTGCGGGGGAAGTCGAGGGTAATGTTCTTGAGGGCTTGCGCGCGGCCATAGAAGAGGCACAGGTCGTCTACCTCGACGATGGCGCGTTGCGCATCGGGCCGGGGGGGAACGTCGGCGGCGGGGCGCGCGGCAACGTCGATCTTGCGAGCTTCCGGTGTGGCGGTTGTGTCGTTCTCCATTGTGGGTCGTGTCATATCGTTCGAGTTTGAAGTGTCTTTCGCATGCGGTTGCGAACGTAGATCGCCACGCTGCTGAGAAGCAGGACGATCACGATCAAGAGCAACGTAATTACGTAGACCATGGGGCGGGCGGCCTCGGCATTGGGTGACTGGAACCCAACTGAGTAGATCTGGAAGCCGAGGTGCATGAACTGCCGCTCGAGGTGCAAGAAGGGGAACTTGCCGTCCAGCGGCAGAGTGGGGGCCGCGTTCACGACGCCGGTGAGCATCAATGGTGCGACCTCGCCCGCCGCCCGCGCCATCGCCAGGATGAATCCGGTAAGGACGCCGGGCGAGGACAGAGGCAGGATCACGCGGACGAGCGTCTGGAACTTAGTGCCGCCCAGGGCATAGGAACTTTCGCGGACGCTGCGCGGGATCACGCGGATCGCCTCCTCCGTGGCCACAATGACCACGGGCACGGTGAGGAATCCCAGCGTGAGGGCGGCCCACAGCACGCCGCCCGTGCCAAAGACCGGTCCCTTGGACAGGCGATAGGCATACCAGGAATGATCGATTGTCCATCCCACGTAATTGATGAAGAAGCCCATGCCGAAGATACCGTAGACGATCGAAGGGATGCCGGCCAGGTTGTTCACGCCAATCCGTACCAGGCGGACGAACAGGCTGTCGCGGGCATATTCGCCAAGGTAGACGCCTGCTAGCACGCCCATGGGGAAACTGCTCAGGGCCATCAGCAGGATCAAGGCCACCGTGCCGAAGATTGCCGGCAGGACGCCGCCTTCCGTGTTGGCCTCGCGTGGGGGGGTGGAGAGCAACTCCCAAGTCTTGGCCAGGTAGTGGCCAACTTTGCCCAGGAGGCCCATGGCGTTGGGCGAGTAGGCGCGAACGATGTCCACGAGCGGAACGGACCGCTCGATCCCCTGGCTGTCGCGAAAGACGGCAACGTTTGCCCGCAACTTTGCTTCGCTTGCCGCACGATCGGCGACAAGCCGCTCGCTTTGCGTTTGCAGCGCGGCTGCCTCGGCGGCAAGTTCCTGAAGTTGGTTCTCCAGCAAAGCGATGGTTTCGGCAGGCGGAGGTGTGTGGGCTTCGGCTTGTTGCTTGCGGTAGGTTGCCTTGAGCTGCGCCAATTCAACTTCCCGGCGTTGCTCGGTCACGGCGCCGATCTGCTCCAGCAGTGGATCGAGTTTCTCGGCCCGTTGTACGGCAATTGCCCGCAAGGCCTCCTGCAACCTCTGGGCCGGGTCACGCATCTGCGGAAGATCGAGTCCCGGCGTCTTCAGGTCCTGCAAAACGCCGTAGAATTCCCCATTGGCCTGGCGTTCGAGAACGAGGACGTCGCGGGGATAATCGCTCTCCGCGACGTCGCTTTTCATGACCCAACGAAAATCTTGCCGCTGGGGATCGAATTCGCGGTTGGCCGTCTTGAAGCGGACCTCCGCGCCGCGTTGCGGATCGATGTGGCTGTCCAGTCGCCGGCCCAGGAAATGCGTGCCGTTGGTGAGCATCACGCGTTCCACACGGGCTGGCCAGAACACGCCCAGTCCGTTGTAAAGGACGACGGCCAGCAACGTCAATGCGCCCAGCAAGACGGCGGCCAGCGCGCCTCCCGTGACCCACACCATCGGCTCGCCGCCGCTCCAGAACTGGTCCCCCTTGCGTCGCGCCGGCCGGACCGGCGGCGAGCTTGCGCGGGGCGCTTCAGTCGCGGCACTCGGCGTGTTGGATTGGGGTTCGCGCGGTTCAGTCATGTTGGTCTCGAAAGCGTGTTCCAGTCTGCAAACGGCGGTTGGGGCTGTCCTTGGTGTGGGAGCTAGAATTGGCCGTAACGTGCGCGCAGTCGCTGGCGGACGATTTCGGCGATGGTATTGAGCATGAACGTTATTGCAAACAGAACTACCCCGCAGAGGAACAGAACGCGGTAATGAGTGCCGCCGACCGCCGCTTCGGGGAGTTCCTGGGCGATGTTCGCGGAGAGAGTCCGCATGCCATTGAAGGGACTCCAATCGATCTGTGCCGAATTGCCGGTTGCCATCAGGAACACCATCGTCTCGCCCACGGCCCGCCCGAAGCCGATCATCACAGCGGCAAAGATGCCGGGGCTGGCCGACGGCAGCACGACCCGCCACAAGGTCTGCCAGCGACTGGCGCCTAAGGCCATGGAGGCGGCCGTCATACTGTGCGGCACGCTGGAAAGCGCGTCTTCGGCCAGCGTGAAGATGATGGGAATGACCATGAAACCCACCCCGAAGGCGATGAGGATGCTATTGCGCTGATCGTAAACCATGCCCAGGTGCTTGGCCAACCAAAGGGTCAAATCGCCGCCGAAGAAACGCTGCTCGACCGGAGCGGACAACCATGCGGCCACCGCCACTCCCACCACCAGCAACAGGCCGGCGAGTAGGAACTCGCGGCTTCGCACGCGGCGCTGGGCCGCGGGTGACTTCCGCGCCTGCTGCCAGAGGAGCAAGACCAGAATGAACAAGACAGGTATGGAGATCGTGCTCAGCAGCAGGGCCACCAGGTCGTCCTTGATGACCGGCGCAAGCCACAGGCCGACGAGGAAACCCAAGACCACGGAGGGCACGCAGGCCATGATCTCGATTGCCGGCTTGACCCACGCCCGCAGTGTCCGTGAGGAAAAATGGCTTACGTAAGCCGCCGCGCCCAGGGCCAAAGGGGCAGCCAACAGCATCGCATAGAAGGTCCCCTTCAAGGTGCCGAAGACCAGTGGCACCAGGCTGAATTTCGGCTCGTAGTCGTCCGTCCCGCTCGTGGATTGCCAGGCGAACTCCGGCGCGCTGAGACCCTCGTACCAGACGCGGCCCCAAAGGCTCGACCAACTTACTTCGGGATGGAGGCTGCTGGCCGCTCCAAACAGGCTGCCCTCGATCCGCCAACCGCGGAGTTGGCCGCCGACAAGTCCCGCGACGATGTCCCCGCGCGGCGTGAAGGCCATTTTCGCAACATCGTGGATCGTCAGCAGTTGCCGCTCGCTCGTGGTGTAGTCCATCGTCGCCGCGTCGGCCGCGTCTCCCACCAGCAGGGCGTGATTGCGAGGCGAGGGGACCATTTCGCGAATGGCCGCCTCGTGCGCGGGCAGCGCGCGGATGTACGTCAGCTTCTTGACTTCTTTCTTCATGCTGGGCACATTCGCCGCCGGCGTCTTCTGCGATCCAGACGCCGCCGTCACGAAGAACCAGTTGGTCACTCCGCCGCCGGCGTCTCCTGCCACGAGTGTCACGTCGCCGATCATCAATTCCAGCGAGGTAATGGCCTGCTTCTTCAGCGAGGGCGGCACGATGTCGTGATCGACTACTTGCGTGTCGCTCAACCGCCACCACAAGATCGACCCGCCGGCCGTTCCGGCATAGAGCATCGTACCACTGTGATCGAGGGCAATCGCCGTCACCGGCCCGGGAATGTCCTGGTCGAGAACAATCCGCGTTTCCGCCTTGTCGCCGGAGAGGTCTTCGCTTTGGCGGGTGACCACGATCTGCTTGCCGCGATACAGCGCGGCGCAGCGCGACGAGTCGTCACCCGTGCGGCGGAGGATGGCCTGCTCCGGCACACCCAGTTTGTCGGGTGGCATCGTGGCCGCGGTTTCCAGGCTGAACTCGGGAATCTTGACGGTTTTGCCTGCGACCGCAGTCTTGGCGACAATCTTGACGAGCGAGACCGTGCCGTCCGACCAGCGGAGCGTAAACGCCGAGGAGTCGCTGGGCGCGGCCCCCAGCAGCGTCGGCCGTGCAGGCGTCTTGCCGGGAGAGGCCCCAGGGGAACCCACCGGCGCGTGCCCCGCCGCAACCGGCGGGGTTGCATCGGCCCTGCCGATTACTTCCTTGCTGAGGAGGTCCACAAAGTGAAACGTTCCCGATGAATCGACAATGTGGGCGACCAGCCAACTATCGTTGGCGGCGGACTGGATGCCCAGCCCGAGCACGCTGTCGGCCTTCACGGACGCGGGCAAAGGCGCTTCGGCCAGAAGGCGTGCCCGGGCCGGCAGGAACAGCGGCAGGGCCGTCCCTAAGATCATTACGAGAATACCAAGCACGCCTACGATCACCACGACGCCGCCGAGCGTGACCACCCAGCGGGCCAAACGATCGTGGCGTTTCACTCTCCGCAGTGTAGCTTGGCTTGGTTTCGGCATGCGTCAGTCGAGCTGTGTGACGTTCTTCTCAATCATTTTGTCCGGCAGTTGTCCGTAGCCACCCTTGTTAACGACGATCTCCTGGCCCTGCTTGGAGAGGACGAACTTGAGGTACTCCTTGACCAGCGGCGACAACGGCTCGCCCGGCTTCTTGGCGACATAAATGTACAAGGTGCGGCCCAGAGGATAGGTGCCGTTGATGGCGTTCTCAAACGTCGGCTCGACCAGTTTGCCGTTCTCATTCTTGCTCAACGCCACGGTCCGGACTTCCGACGTCCTGTATCCGATGCCCGAATAGCCGATGCCCTGCCGGTCCTTGGCCACCCCGCTGACCACGCCGGAAGAGCCTGGCTGCTCCTTGACGGTGTCTTTGTAGTCGCCCTTGAGCAAGGCATGCTCCTTAAAATAACCATACGTGCCACTGGCCGAATTACGGCCATACAGACTTATGGGTAAATCGGCCCAAGACGGGTCGCTCAAACCGGCCTGACCCCAAGTGGAAATGTCCGCGTAGCCGCTCTTGCGAGTCTTCGAGAAGATGCAGTCCAACTGCGCCAAGGTAAAGCCCTTTACAGGGTTGTCCTTGTTGACGTAGACTGCCAGGCAGTCCAACGCCACGTCAAAGCGGGTCGGCTTGAAACCGCGCTTGGCCTCGAACGCGTCCTCTTCCTCCGGCTTCATCTTCCGCGACATGGGTCCGAATAGGGCCTTGCCCTCGGTCAGCGCCGGCGGGGCCGTAGCCGAGCCTTTGCCCTCGATCTGGCACGTCACGTTAGGATACATCTTCTTGAAATCTTCGGCCCAGTAGTTCATCAGTTCCAGCAGCGTGTCCGAGCCGATACTCGTCAGCGTGCCGGACACATCACCGGTCTTTACATAATCCTTGGGACCCGCGGCCTGGGCAAGCGAACTCAACCCTAGCAGGGCCACTGCACCGCACACCACGGCCCAACGATTGGACACAGCAGACGGGACGTACCTCATAGCATTCTCTCCTTGAAGTCGATCATACAGGTATGGCAAGGGCCGACAACCCCAGTTCTTCGCAGGAGATACCGGCCGCGAGCGTTTCGCCGTGGGACCTTCCCACGAGACCGGGAATAAATGCTAGTTTAAAAACGTTAGAACAAGATTAGGAACGTGTTAGCAGTTGGTTAGCATAATAATCCTGTGGGAGGGGTTGCGGCCTTTGCTGGCAACGCCCAGTTAGCGAATTGCACCTCAGACCCCATTGGGCGAATTCAAACAGCGCGGAGAATCTCCATTAAATGGCTGGCGAATCCCTTCCCATCGCAAAGCGGCGAGGCTGCGACTTGCTGGCGAAGATTGGCGCGGATCGCGGTCAGCCGGGAGAGGTCGGCAGCCAACCCGGCTGCAACATCCACATATTCTTCGCGGCTGCCGGCAATCGTCTCCCTCATGCCGATGGTCGAGAGAAAACTGAGTGCGTGACGGCTGGCGAAAGTCTCCCCAGGCCACGTCACGACCGGAACACCCATCCACAAGGCGTTGCAGGTCGTCACTCCGCCGGTAAACGGAAATGGATCGAGCGCCACGTCAATGTCGCCGTGCCGGGCTAATAGCTCGCCCAGTGGCGACCAACCCTCGATCTCCAGCCGATTGGCGGGAATTCCCTGGGCCGTAAACATGCCGAGAAAACGGTCCCGCAAGCCGCCGTCCTCCAGGCCGCGGTACTTCAGCAGTAGCCTGGACTCCGGGACGCGACGAAGGATCTCCGCCCATGTGCCGACGACTTGCTCGTTGATCTTGGCCAGATTGTTGCAACTGGCAAACGTCACGTGCCCAACTCGAAGCGCGGGGAGCGCGGAAACCGCCGGGGCTTCCTCGGGCGGATCGAAACAGAGATAGCTGTCCGGCAGCCGTAGCACTTTTTCACGGCAGTGTGCCTCAGCCGCCTCGGGTACCATGTAGCGATCGGCCAGGAGATAGTCGATAGCCGAAAGGCCCGTCGTGCCCTCGTAGCCGATCCACGTAATTTGCACAGGGGCCGGCTTGCGGACAAAAGTGAGCATGCGGTTGCGGGCGGTATGGCCGGCAAGATCGAAAAGGATGTCGATCCTGTCGTCGCGGATCTGGTCCGCCAAACGGTCATGACGCCAGCCCAGCACGTCGCGCCACAACGTCGAGGCCGCCTGAATCCGCGCGGTCAGCCGGTCCTTGCTCCCGCGATCGTTGTAGCAGACGATTTCGACGTCCCGGCAATCGAGATTTTCCAAAGTGCGAATCAGAAAAAAACCGACCGGATGCTGGCAGAAGTCGGGCGAGACGAATCCCAGCCGCAGGCGGCGGCTAGTCTTGCTTGGCTCCTCCGCTGGCCAACTCGCCGGTGACGGAATTGCGTGACGACGGTCGTATTCCGCCTGGGCCTCGGCCAGTTCGGCCAAGGCAACGCCCGGCCGGTAGTGCAGCGAGAAGATCAAGTTGCTGCGGATGTCGGCATCGTCGGGCTTGATTTCCAAGGCGCGGCGGTAGCAGGCGATGGCCTCGTCCAGCCGGCCTTGGTCTTTCCAGGCGTTGCCCAGGTTGTTGTGGGCCTCGGCAAACAGGGGCTTCAGTTCCAGGGCACGCTGATAATGGCCGACAGCCGCCGCGAGTTGGGCGGCGTCCTTGAGCACGTTGCCCAGGTTGTTGTGGGCGTCGACGTTGTCGGGCTGAAGCTGCAATGCCCGCTGGAAACAGGTCATGGCGTCGGCCAGGTGGCCCTGGATCTGCATGCCGATGCCGAGGCTATTGTGGGCATCGACATAGCCGGGCTTGAGCTCTAGTGCGCGGCGGTAGCAGGCCATGGCCTCGCCGAGCTTGCCTTGTTCCTTCAGGGCAGCGCCCATCCCGTGTGGTGTCTCGGCCAAATCGGGCGCGATCTCCTGCGCCCGCTGGAAACAAGCAATGGCCTGCGGCAACTGGGCCTTGTCTTTCAAGACATTGCCGAGATTGTTCAGGGCCTCGGCAAAGTCGGGTTTGAGTTCCAACGCGCGCTGGTGGCAGGCAAGCGCCTCGTCCAGCGCGCCTTGCTCGCGTAAGACGTTGCCCAGGTTCGTAAGAGCCTCGGCATAGTCGGGTTTCAATTCCAACGCGCGACGGTAGGCCGCCGCCGCCTCGTGCAATCGCTCGCGGTCCTTCAGAACAACGCCCAGGTTGTTGTGAGTCTCGGGTGCGTTCTCCTTGAGAGCCAAGGCCCGCCGGTAAGCGGCCGTAGCCTCGTCCAAGCGGCCAAGTTCCTTCAAGGCCATGCCGATGCCGTGTTGGGCCTCGGCTAGACTGGGCCGGAGCTGCGCGGCCCGTTGGTGGCTCTCGAGCGCCTCGGCTGGCTTGTCCAGGGCTTGCAAGACATTGCCCAGATTGGCATGCGCGTCGGCATAATTCGCATTCTGCTCCAGGGCGCGGCGGAAGCAGGCCTCCGCGGCTGCCAAGTCGCCCCGGCCGTGCAAGGCGACGCCCAGGTTGTTATGCGCCTCGGCGTTGGTGGGGTTCAGTTCCAGCGCACGGCGGTAGCTATTGACGGCTTCATCGATCCGCTTGAGCTTCTGATAAGCAGCCCCCAAATTGGCGTGAAAGGCGGTCGCGTGGGGATTCAACTCGATGGCCCGGCGGATGTGCTCGATTGCCACTTCATGGTTATGAAATTGCGCGGCAATCACACCCAACAGGTGCCAGGCGTCGGCATCCCGCGGGTCGGCCTGCAGGACCTGGCGGTAGATCTGCTCGGCTTGCGGCAGTTGGCCCGCCTGGTGGCAGGCGACGGCCTGGGCAAGGGCTTCGCGAATCGAGGGCATGGGAGTCTCTGGACACCTTGGACAGATTTTCGACGGCATAAAAGACCCTTGTATGGCAACCCCCTGTTGCAATGCGGCCAGCCGTGATTTATGCTGGAATTGGGTAGTTTTGCGGTTGCAGTTTCCTGGTTGCCATTGGGAGTTGCTTCCATGCCGTGGGCTGAAGTGCTTCTGGGACTCCTCGCTCTTTATCTGTTAGTCAAGGGCGTTCAGGCGGTCCGCGACTTCGTGATCTGGTATCAAGAAGGCCGGGCCTTCGCCGCCGAACAAAAGCGCGTCAAGGACCTGCGCCGCCAGCAACGATCCGCGGGCATCAACATGCCCGCGATGAAGGAACGGCCGATGGATTCCTCCAAGCCGCCAATCCGCCACCCGAAACCGCCCAAGGAAGGCGGGATCGGGTAACTCACTCCGCCTTCGCTGTCTCCGCCTTTGCCACGCAGTACAGGAACTTGCTGGAGCGAATGAACAACTGGCCGTCGCTCACCGCGGGCGTGGCGCTGAAGTCGCCGCTTCCGGCCGCGAAATGATTCTGGGCCAACAACTTGAAGTCTGCCCCCGCGGCATAGACAAACCCGTCGCCCGATCGCGAAAGGTAATAGATCTTGCCATCGGCCAAGACGGGCGAGGAATATTCTTGTCCGCCCATCCCACCCCGGCCGCCGCCACCGCCCGACCGCTTGCCTTTGGAGCGAAATCCGCCTGGCCCCGGTCCATTTTGGCCCGGTCCATTTTGGCCCGGTCCACCTGGCCCCGGCCCACCTGCCCGTGGTCCGCCCGGCGCGGCCTCGGCGGGAACCGCCCCGCCCGTGAGCGAGGCCCGGTAGACGGTCTCGCCCGAGGCGGCATTCAGGCAATTGGCCACACGGCCATTAACGAAGTAAATGCGTTTGCCTTCCAGCACAGGCGTAGCGATCCGCGAACGCTGTGTGCTTCGCCAGAGGATATTGGTCTTGGAAACGTCGCCCTCGCCGCCGGCTTTGACGGCAATGTTGCCGCCGCCGCGGGGACCAGTCTCCAGCACGTACACGACCCCGTCGCCGGCAATCGCGCTGGTGCAGATCGAGTCCGACGCAAGTCCCTCGGAATGCCAGCGCAGCTTGCCCGTTTCGGGGTCGAGGCCCCAAACCTTGCCGGGCACGGCAACCGCCAGGTCCGTGCGGCCTTGACCGCAATCGACCAGTACCGGCGTGCCCCAGACACTGCTGAATCCTGGATCTTTGTAACGCCAGACTTCCTTGCCGGTTTCGCAATTCAGGGCCACCAACGAGCCGCTCTCCGCTGCCGCGGGTACGATTACCAGGTCCTTGTACAGGACCGGGCTGGATGCCGTGCCCCAGCCGTGCGGGCCCGAGCCGGTGCCCAGGCCGGTTTGCCAGAGCTTTTCGCCATCCAGACTAAAAGCCAGCGCGCCCGTCTTGCCGAAGAAGACATAGATCCGCTTGCCGTCGGACACGGGCGTGTGCGAGGCGTAGCCGTGTTGCGTGAACTGCCCCTGGTAGGGATCTTCCGGCAGGACCGGTTTCACGAGGCTGTCCCAGAGGAGTTTGCCCGTGTCGCGGTCGAAGCAGACGACGTGCCGCCGCAAGTCGCTTTCCTCGCCCTCGCGGGCCGGGTCGGCGCCGTAGCCGCTCCAGCAGGTGACTACCACGCGCTTGCCAATGACGATCGGACTAGACGATCCGGGACCAGGCAACTTGGCCTTCCACTTCAGGTTTTCCGTCTCGCTCCAGGTGGCGGGCAACGGCTGCTTGTCAGCGCTCACGCCGTTTCCGTCCGCCCCGTGGAACCGCGGCCAATCGGCGGCAGTCGCCAGGCTGCCCAGAACAAGAACCGTCAGACCCAGGAGCAACGCCGGGGCCTGCCTTGCGAATACATTGGTTTTCATGATGCTAAATCCTGTTTTGAATTCTTTCAGTCTTCCAGCAGGGCGAACTCCTTGGGCGGGAACTGTACCTGCACGGGCGCGTCGGGCTGACGGCCAGGGCGGAAGAAACCGATCTTCTCCAAGGCAACATAAATTGTATCGAGCGTCTTCTCGCCGAGGTTGGGAATCTCCAGCAATTGTCGCGGCGTGGAGTTCAAGAGGTCCTGGACGGTAAAAATGCCGTTGTCCTCCAGGCAATTTACCGTGCGGACGACCAGGTCAATCTCCGACAGGCTCAATTCGAGGCGGTTGTCGGTCTTTTGTGTCTTTGCCCATTCGGGAATCGGAATACGAGTAACAGCCATAGGGCCCTCAGTGGTTTGGATGTGACAAGCGAGATTTCCGGCAGTATAGCATGAGTTGAAGGGTTGCGTAGGAGAATGTCCGCAAAAATCTTCCTGGAACAACATCATTAATTTCTACATATCGCCTAAATTATCAAGGGGGTTGAAATGCGTGGTCGCACCGAGGTTGCGACACCAGTCTTATAGGTGGTTCTTGCCCGACCTTGCCCAAAAATCAGATTTGCGCTTTTTGTGTCGTTTTTCCAGTTCTACGGAGGTGTTCTGTTTCCATCAAAGCTACTATATCGAACAGCGCAAACTGCGGGAAAACGATGGTTTTGCGATCTAGTGATGATTTTGGCACACCCATAGTGCGCGGGCAAGGTTGGGCAAGGTCGGGCCACATGTGATCATGTGTACAGTATATTGGAGCAAGGCACACGATATTCCTTCACAGCTAATTGAGTGTAGTGTCATAACAACAATCAGCTCCTCCGGGTCTAGGTGCAAGTCGTTTAACTCGGAGCCAACGGCGACGGTTGGCGATTGGGGGCCGCCGTTGCCGCGACCCGCTGCGCAGGTGCCCCGTCCTGGTTAAACGGCGCGGGAGGGACCCCCGCACGTGTACCCGGAATAGCCATCTTCTTCAGCGCGCTTTCTACCCACATAATACGCAAGGGATCCCGCTTCATTTCGCGCCGGACGCGAACTTGCGTCGCAAGCCCAATCGCTCGTTGCACTTTCGGCATTTGTTGTCCGGCATGTTTCCAACGCCGGAACTGCGATACGCGTGTTCCGGCAGGCGCTCTCCCTGCTCTGTTCGCTCCCTGCTCCCTGCTCCCCACTCCCTGCTGTCTGGCATGAGTCAGAAAAAAGTGCTTCCCGCGGCATTTCTTTTACCTTGGCCGCCGCGGCCAGCCAACCGTATCGAGGGATGCAGTGATGTAGCCACATCGAAAAAAGGGGCGTTTTCGAGTTTTAGCGGCGATTTTATACGTCTACGGGCGTATTCGGCTTCCACCAAAGATATTGCTCACACGGAGAAAACTGCGGGGAAAAAAACGTTTGACACTCTAACGATAGTCTTGCTACGGCCGAAATGCCTAGACAATACCTAGCCACTTTGGACCATTTCCTAGCCACTTTTGTAGTCAACCTAGCCACTTCCTAGCCATTTTTTGGTAACGTGGTCATGCGTACAGTATATAGGGGTCGGGCACACGCCATCTTCCTTTAGCTATTTAAGTGCAGTATCATAAAAATAATTAATTGCTGCCAAGGCTTGCGGGGGCGTTCGTGACCGTTGCGCGGGCGTACGGTGGGTCGAGGCACGAGGCCCACGCGCCACGTTGCCGCAAGTAGGTCCTTTCTGCCGTGACGGCGGCGGCCGGGCGTTGAGCAAGTGCGGCGGCCAGAAGTGAGCCCGTTACCTGCCGGGATGATGGTCGATGCTGGTTACAGGCAAGTACG
>Ga0181520_10000553_pt1 | contig 81107 bp, 64 predicted proteins | sample PEATcosm2014_Bin_29_FD_132451 | JGI IMG/M metagenome (GOLD analysis project Ga0181520, IMG submission 132451) | Peatland microbial communities from MTU Mesocosm Facility, Houghton, MI, USA - PEATcosm2014_Bin02_30_metaG | ecosystem: Environmental > Terrestrial > Soil > Wetlands > Peat | place... | reverse complement strand
GTTGCTTCGCCGAGGTCAGACTATCCGCTGGGCGACCTGATCGCCGAGCGGGTGCGGGCCATGAGCGTCAAGCCTTAGTACAAGCATTTCAAAGACGACGGCGTGACGGGACCGAACATGGCGGCTGTCTATAGCGACCAGGGGCACGGCGTCCGTCCGCCCGTGGTGTTCTATAACCGGTCGAACGAGGCAGCCGCGCAACTGAAAGTAGGCGATTTCGATTGGAAGGCGATCTTTGCCGGCGGCGTGAAGTGGGTACATTGCGGCGGAATCTTTGCGGCCCTCTCGCCCACCACAGCGCCGCTCGCCGCGGAGATGATGCGGGAGGCCAAGGCGGCAGGGGCCGTGACTTCGTTCGATTTGAACTTTCGCGAAAAGCTTTGGAAGATCTCCGGCGGCAACGAAAAGGCCGTCGAGACGATCGGTAAGATCGTTGAGCATGTCGATGTGCTGGTGGGCAACGAAGAAGACCTGCAAAAGGGACTGGGCATTCCGGGCCCCGAGGTGGCGGCCAAGTCGAAGCTCGATCCCAGCGTCTTCTTCGGTATGATCGATCAGGTGACAAAGAAGCATCCGCATGTGAAGGTGGTGGCCACCACGCTGCGCGAAGTACACTCGACCAATCACCATAGCTGGAGCGCAGTTGCCTGGGTAAACGGGCAGACGCACATCGCGCCCACTGCGGAGTTGGATGTGGTGGATCGGGTGGGCGGCGGCGACGGTTTTGCGGCAGGCTTCATCTATGGTTTGCTCGCAGGTGAGACGCCCGAGGAAGCAATCAAGCTCGGATGGGCGCACGGCGCGCTACTGACGACGTTCCCCGGAGACACCACCATGGCCACCGTTGAGCAGGTCCGTGCATTTGCGCAAGGCGGTTCGGCGCGCATTCAGCGTTAGTACCCATTTCAGAAAGAATCAGGAGAAAGCATGTCGGAAGCATCGTGTGATATTGGCCTGATCGGCCTCGCTGTCATGGGACAGAATCTGGTCCTCAACATGAACGACCACGGCTTCAAGGTGGCCGTATTCAACCGCACCGTCTCCAAAGTCGACGACTTCATCGCCAACGAAGCCAAGGGAACGCAAGTTGTTGGATCGCACTCCATCGAGGAGTTGGCTGCGCTGCTGAAGCGCCCACGGCGCGTGATGCTGATGGTGAAGGCCGGCGACACGGTCGACCAGATGATCGACCATATTCTTCCCCACCTCGAGCCCGGCGACATCGTCATCGACGGCGGCAATTCGCTGTTCACCGACTCCAACCGGCGCACCAAAGCACTGGCGGAAAAAGGCATCTTCTTCATCGGCACCGGCGTGTCGGGTGGCGAGGAAGGCGCGCGTCGTGGTCCTTCCATCATGCCCGGAGGCAATCCCGCCGCGTGGCCGCATGTGAAGGATATTTTTCAGGCTATCGCCGCCAAGGTTGAAGACGGAACCCCTTGCTGCGACTGGGTGGGCGAGAACGGCGCAGGCCACTACGTGAAGATGGTGCACAACGGCATCGAGTACGGCGACATGCAATTGATCTGCGAAGCCTACGATTTGCTGCAGCGCGGCCTCGGTCTCAATGCCGACGAATTGCACGATGTTTTTGCGGAGTGGAACAAGGGCGAGCTGGACAGCTATCTGATCGATATTTCCACGCAGATCTTCGCCAAGAAAGATGAAGACGGACAACCGATCGTCGACAAGATTCTCGACACCTCCGGCCAGAAGGGCACAGGCAAGTGGACGGCCATCAGCGCTCTCGACCTCGGTCAGCCGGTCACGCTGATTGGGGAGTCGGTTTTTGCGCGCTGCCTTTCGGCATTGAAGGATGAGCGCATCAGCGCATCGAAGATTCTGCAAGGGCCTGCAGAGAAGGCTGCTGTCGGCGATCGGGCGGCATTCATTGAAGATGTCCGTTGCGCCCTTTACTGTTCCAAGATGACCAGTTATGCGCAGGGTTACATGCTGTTGAAGGCCGCGGCCAAAGAGAATGGCTGGAACCTGAACATGGGCGGGATTGCGCTGATGTGGCGCGGAGGTTGCATCATTCGCAGCCGCTTCCTGGGCAAGATCAAAGATGCTTACGACAAGAACCCGGCGCTCGAAAATCTGTTGCTCGACAGCTTCTTCTCAACCGCGCTGAATCAATACCAGGCGTCGTGGCGCAAGGCGCTGGTTCACGCCATCCAGCTTGGTGTGCCCACTCCCGCATTCTCGACCGCGTTGGCGTTCTTCGATGGATTCAGGTGCGAGCGCCTTCCCGCAAATCTGCTTCAGGCGCAACGCGACTTTTTCGGCGCGCATACCTACGAGCGAGTCGATCAGCCGCGCGGCAAGTTCTTCCACACCAACTGGACCGGCCGCGGCGGGCGCACATCCTCTTCAACCTATAACGCGTAAACAAGAATGCAACTTCATTCCCGCTTGGCGGCGCAATGCTTCATCGCAGCGTCGCCGAGCGCAGCAACCCGCGAATCAAGTTGCACTTATTCCTTGATCTTGGCCACCAGCGCGCTATACAACGCTCCCGGCGGAATGAGCAACTGATGCGGTACTCCGGCCGGAACAATTACCACGTCTCCAACTGTGATGGTCTGGCTCTTCCCGCCCTGGACGCTTGTCCCCTTGGTTTCGCCATCGCTTCCTGCTCGCGCGTCCACAACTCTGCCGCCGGTTATCAACGTCGCGCTGCCTTGCTGCACAATCATCAGATCGTCATAGTGCGCATGAATCTCAGCGCCGCCGCTCGTGGTGCGCACCGATAACTTCACGGCAAGATTGCTATAACTCGCCAGCGTCGATCCGCTGCTGCCCGACGCCTTGGCCTGCGCAGCTAGTTGCTCCAGTTGCGCTTGTACAGCTTGTGCCGGAATCACTTCAGCCTTGTCGCCGGTGAGCGTAGCGACTGGAACGGCCAATGCGAGGGTTGCCACAATTGCCATGGAAATATTCATCGCAGACTCGCAAGCGGAGCCGGGTCCATATCCGCATAATCCTGATTCTCGCCGCCCATGCCCCAGCAGAAACTATAAGCCCGTGTTCCGACGCCCGCATGAATCGACCAGCCCGGAGAAACCACCACGTCTCGGTTGGCCATCACGATATGGCGCGTCTCTGTGGGCTGACCCATGAGATGAAACACGCGAGCATCGTCGGCCACATTGAAGTACATATAGACCTCGGAACGGCGGTTATGCGTATGCGCCGGCATGGTATTCCAGGCACTTCCTGAATGCAGGTGCGTTACGCCCATTACCAGTTGACAGCTTCTTGCGCCGGCAAGATGGATGTATTTGCAAATCGTACGATGGTTGCATGTCTCCGCGTTTCCCAGTTCGGTTGGATTGGCGTCTTGCTTGCGTACCAGGGCAACCGGGTAAGTGGCATGGGCGGGATAACTCAGCAGGTAGAAAACAGCGGGGGCAGTCTTATCCTTTGACTCGAAACCGACCGCGGCATTCCCGCGGCCCACGTAAAGAACATCGAGATTCTCAAGCTCGTAGCGTGTTTCTTCCACGCTCACAACGCCGCTGCCGCCGATGTTCAGAACACCCAACTCGCGGCGCTCGGTAAAGTACTCCGCGCGCAATTCTGGAAACGTCGGCAGGGCAATCGGGGTGTCCACCGGCGCTGCCATGCCGATCACGGCGCGGTCCGCATCCACATAGTTCAAATGAATCTTGCCCGCCTCGTAGAGCGCATTCAGCAAGAAGGTTTCACGAATCTCTTCGGTCGTCATGCGCGGGTAGCGCACCGGGTCAGCCATCAAAATCGTTTTCATTCTTCTCCCGCCATTGTGCCTTGTTTGTCGTCTCTTGCGCGCGGCCGATCGCGCCGCACGCCAAGACACTTTGATTCTACTGTTTCAATGTCTGCTGCGGATCCCAGTTATCATTGCCGCGAAGGAAAACCGAAGGCTCATATTGCCGGGCCTGCTCTGCGGTGAGGAAATGCGTGTGCGGATCGCGTCGATCGTGCTGCGCGCCGGGCCCCGTGGAATTATGTTCGGCATAGAACGCGGTTTCGATGGAGTGGGTCTCGCCGGGATGCCATTCGCGCCAGCCCGCCGGATCGATGTGGCTGCCCATCTCCGTATTGAGATAGATCACGGTAGCATAAGGTCGCCACGGACGGCCCAGATAGACCTTGCCGATCACGTCGGTTCCGGCTGTGAGTTTGCATCGATTGAGAACGAATCCGGAGTCTTCTTCGGGATAGTGCTTTGACTGCGCGGTAATGTAGCCGCCCTCATGGGCCGTGCTATGGATCTCGCAGTTGTCGAATACCGCCTTGCTATCGCCAAAGATGAAATCGACATTGCCGGCGATGTAGCAGTCTGAGAAATATTGCCGCGTCGGGATGCAGTTTGCGCCGTCCGGCGCGCAATTGCGGCTGCCGGCATACACCGTATCCTGATTTCCCAATAGGCGCACATTGTGGAAGACAGCCCGGTCGCCGATTACGCGCAGAGCCAGAGCCTGCGATCCGGCATAGAGCTGCGGATGGGTCCGGTTGTAATCGTTCTCGAAGGTGATGTTTTCGGCAAAGAAGTTATCTCCGGTCACATTCACTGTGGCCGAATGCAGAGTGCCTCCGTTGGCGCCCGCGCTGCGATCGTTCACCACAACCGTTTTCGAGGCGTCGCTGTTGGCGCTGCGTAGCCGGATGTTGGGCTTGTCGATGGTAAGCACTTCGCGATAGGTTCCGGGAGCAACCAGCACCAGTGCGCCTTCCTTGGGCGCTGCGTCGAGTGCGCGCTGAATCGAGTAGAAGTCGCCCGTGCCATCGGCCGCGACATATAGGGTCTTGTCTTCGGGTGGCACAATGCCGGCCATCTCCGGCGCCTTGGGCAACGCGGGAAAGGGAACAAAGCGCGCCTCGCAAGGCAGCGGCGTTCCGGCGGTCGAGCCCGGCGTCTGCTGAATCGCGACATTCTCTCCGCTCGGCTCCAGGTTGCCGCGCTTGCTGCCGATGGCGATTTGCGCATCCCGAACCAGCCAGGTGGAGTGCGCCTGATCGTCGGCAAAGACATTGTCGAGCTTCAGTTCCAGTTTATGTTCCGCGTCGAGACCTAGGAATGTATAACTACCGGCCGTAAGGATGTGAATATTTTCGAGGGTTATATCGCGATAGACGGGAAGCCGATCTCCGGCGAATGTAGTGTAGAGCGGCGTGAAGACCAGCGGGTTGGTGGTGTTGCGAATGCACACGTCGCGATAAATCAGATCGTGCACCAGACCGCCGCGGCTGCGGTCTGACTTGATGCGAATGCCGTTGTCCGCGCCGTCGATGGTAAGGTCTTCAACCAGCATGTGATCCACGCCGCCGTTGGTTCCGCTACCGATGGACATACCATGTCCGGTGTAGAAATGATTGTGCAGGACAGAGATATTCGATGCGGGCCCGGACTTGCTCGACTTGACCGCAACGTTGTCGTCCCCGGTATGGATCGAACAGTGCGCGATGGTGATGTTGCGCGAAGAGCCGGGATCGATTCCGTCTGTATTCCGTGCGGTCTTTGGCGTCATGATCTTCACGCCCCAGGCGGTAAAGCCATCCGTCTGATTGAGTGCCACATGGTAGCCGGGCGAGTTGCGCAGCGTGATGTTATAGAGGGTAAAACGGTCGGCGTGGCGTGCCACGATCATCCAGGGCACGCTCTGCGCCCTGTCGGTAATCTTCGCCTCGCGCGCCAGGTCCCACCAGGTTACATCCTGCCCCAGCAACTTGGCGCCGCCGCGTCCGTCAATCGAGCCCTCGCCCATGATGCCGCTGTCGGTAGCATCGCTGACTGTGATGAGTGGTTTGCATCCATGGCCCTTTTCCGAAACGATTCCGCAGGTTCCCGGTGCGAGATCGAAGACGCGCGGATCGCGCGAAGCCACCAGCGCGGTATTCGCATTCACCACCAGGGTGACACCGGTACGCAAGGCAAGCGGTCCGCTGATAAAGACATTCTTCTTTCCCTGGGCGCGCAACATAACCGCCTTGCCCGCTGCGCAGTTGTCGATGGCCTTTTGAATACGGTCGGTGCTCAGAGATTGCTCGTCTTTGGGCGCGATGCCTCCATCGTGCGCCGCGACATCGGCCTCCAGCGTGACGCAGGCGGAAGGGACATGCGGTTCCGTTACCGTGCGCGTATCCTGGGCAGACAGGCCTGATGCGAAGACCATCGTGAGCAATGCGGAAAGAACTGCGAGAGGATGAGAAGGCATTTGAGACTCCGATTGGCTCGGCGGCGTGCCGCGCCCTTTGACGGCATAGTGGTATGCAAGAGGACTGACCACGTGCACTCTCCAATTTACAGGATGAAAGCCAATCGTCGTCAAGAAAATCCGCCAAGACCTGGCTTGAAACGGGATGTTCCTTCTCAAATCAGGCAATGTGCGCTTTCAGATACAAGCAAAGAGGAGATCCATATGGTCAGACCTCGTGACGGGCAAGAATCGTTTGCGGCTTCGCCCGCTTTTCGCTTCAACCTACTTCTACCGCGGAACCTGCGACAGAATCCAGCGTGCGAGTTCCTTCCCGGCTGCGAAGTTGTCGTAGTCGGCGGGCAGTTTGCGGCCGTCGGTGTATTCGTTGTAAAGCCAGGGATCCACGGTTGCGAAAACCGTTCCTTTGCCGTACTTCGCCGTGGCCATCAAAATGTCTCCGCGATCGACAAGCTGGCAGGCGGCTGGGGCCTTGATCGAGATGGTGCAGATCTCTTTCATGTACGCCGTGTGCGCCTGGTGGAAGATTGGTCCGCCGCCTGCGATCGGGACTTTGCCCATCTCGAATTTGCTGCCCTGCACCTGGTTGCGCAGCACGGTGTTGTAGTGGATGCCGAACTTCTCGGCAAGCAAGTTCAGGTGGTCGATGTCGGCATTGGGCGGATCGTTTTCCATCAGCACCAGCACGCCTCCGGCTTTGACCCATTCCGCAATCTGCGTCGCGTCTTCCGGCTGCATGTAGTGCGGGTCCGGGTTCTTCACGGGGATGTCGGGCGAAACGATGAGGTAGACTTGCGCTCCGCGCAATGCGGCCAATGTGGGTTGCTTCAAAAGCGTAGTGGTCGCCGCGCCAAAGTTGCGCAGGATATGGCCGAAGAGCGAGTAGCCGCTGTTGGCCTGGTCGTTCCATTTGTAGTGAAAAGAAACTTTGTGGCCAAAGGCATCGGGCTTTGTCTGGCTGTTGTACCACGCGTCAAGCATGACCGTCTTGCCGCGCCCCAGCTTTGCATCCTGGGCAGTCTCCATCTCCGTGCTTGCCAGCAGAAACGCGCCTACGCCCTTGGGATCGTTCGATGCGACCTTCTCGCCAATGTAGTAAGAGTAGCTCCCGTCTCTGTATGGATCGCCTCCTAGTCCCGCACCCTTCACGGTGCCTGTAAGAGTTACGTTGCTGCCGGGACCGGTCTGAATGAAGTGGCTCAGAATACCCTGATAGCCGCGTTCGGCATCCGCCAAATAGTGTGCAGGCAGGTAGCCCATGCGCACAGCCTTGGCCAGCGAGTAGACGAACATGCAGGATGCGGACGACTCCAGATAGTTGCCCTTGGCCGTGGGTTTGTCGAGCACTTGATACCAGAGCCCGCTGCTTGCATCCTGGACCTTCACCAGCGCCGCGGCATTGCGCGCGAGCAGATCCAGCAACTGCTTACGGCCCTGGTCGCTCTGCGGAGAATAGTCGAGCGTATCCACCAGCGCCATCATGTACCAGCCCATGGCTCTGGCCCAGAATTCGGACGAAAGGCCGGTCTGTTTGTTGGCCCACCGTTCCTGCTTCGACTCGTCCCATCCGTGGTAGAGCAGACCGGTTTTCGGATCGCGAGCGTGATCCTCCATGAGCAAAAACTGCTTTGTCACATCGGCGAATGCATCGGGACGATGAGACAGCGCGGCGTACTCGGCATAGAACGGCTCCGCCATGTACAGCCCATCGAGCCACATCTGATTGGGGTATCTCTGCTTGTGCCAGAAGCCGCCCGAAGCGGTGCGCGGCTGGTGAACAAGTTGTTCGTAGAGCAGCGTCGAGGCTTTCAGATACCGCTGGTCTTGCGTAACGCCGTAGAGCAGCAGAAGCTGGCGGCCGAGCAGTATGTTGTCGAGTTGATACTCTTCGACTTTCCAAGTGGGAATGGAGCCATCGGCATCCACAAACTGGTCGACCGAAGCCTTGATGTATTTGAAGTAGCTTCGGTCGGCAGTGTTCAGCCACACAGCATCGATACCCTCCAGCAGCGTTCCCAACTCGTAGTTCCACGCCCAGCGTGCTCCGGCTGGGACGAACTTCCCGTCGGGCCAGCGCTCGATGGCCGCATTGGCTGCCCGTTGCGACCAAAGCTGCTCTTGCGCATGTAAACCGGTGAACGCGCCGCCCGCCAATCCGGTCAGCACGATGATGCCGGCGATTCTACAAGAAATGTTCATTTGTGCTCCGGATGATCTGCACTCCACTTATCGAAGCGATCGAGTGCGCGCTGCGCATCGGAATTGTACCAACTGTATTCATTGCGGCGTTCCTTCGACAACTCACTCACGCTGTCGTGAATCGACTTGTCCCGATCTCCAAAAATCGGCAGGTCAGTCCCGGCTTGATAATAACGGGCCCAAATGGCTCCCGAGCAAGGGGATTCCTGACGGTGGCCGCGGCCCGGCAAGGAAGGCATCTCAAGAGCGTGAAGCAAAGAATAGGCTGCCGGTAGAAGCCGGCAGCCTATTGTTCTTTTGCGGCAAAGGGTAGCTCAGAACTCGATGCGTGCCGAGAACTGCGCGGCCTTGCGGGTTGCGGCCGTAGTGCTTGTGACCTGCCCGAAGTTTGCGTTGCCAACAGCCATGCTGGCGACGCCGAACAGGGTGTGGTTGGTGACGTTGTACCACTCAGCCCGGAAGTTCAGCTTGGTGGCCTCGGTGATGTGGAGCGGGAAGCTGCGAACCATGGCCAAATCCAACTGGTAGTTGCCCGGTCCATAGATGTTGTAGGGCGCGGTGCGGGGTGCGTCGGCGAAGGTGTAGTCGTAGGGAGACGGCGTAGCCAGCAACGAGGTGATCTTGGCCGCGCCAGTTGGGGTCGCGGGAGGGGTGGGATTGATGAACGGTCCGGCAACGCCGATCTGACTACCGCTTTGCACATAGCCGGTGCTGGGGACGATGAAGGTGCTGGAACTGACCGGCGCGCCGCCGGATGTCGCATTGTAGTTAGCCCAGGTGACACCCTTGCCCCATTTGCCGTTCTGACGGGCTGAACCGGTGAAGGCCGGGTTCATGGTCGGCGGGCAGGTGGAGCTCTGTGCCGGATTGACTTGGCAACTTGCGCCCGTCAGCGGCAGCGGCGAGCCGGAGTAGGCTTGATAGACGCCGGAGAACTTGAAGCCTCCGAGAACGGTCCGCTCAAGGTTGTTTTGCGCGAGGATCGTTTTACCCAGAGGCCAGTTCCACACACCTGTGACCACAAAGTGCTGCGGCTGGTTGGAGGTGGAAACGGTGCGCTCGATGCGATCCGCCGGGTAAGTCGCGCTGGGATGATTGGCAACTGTCCCGGCGGGAATGGCATAGCCGGTGCGGAAGGTGCCGCCGTCGTCAATCGATCGCGAGAAGGTGTAGTTGGCGTTCATGGTGAATCCATGCCAGGAGCGCATGTTCAGCAACACCTGCAGTGCGTGATAGTTGGCGTTGCCAATGTATCCGAACGAGTCGGCGACCGTTTGGAACGGGTAGGGCTTCAAGAGCGTGCTCAAGGGCTGAGATGTGACGAAGTTGCTCAACCCTGTGCAGGCCAGGTTATAGGTTGCGCAATCCGCGGTGACGGTTGTGCTGGTTGTGCCCGTGTCGGCCAATCTCGGTCCCAGATTCAAATAGGTGGGATTGAGTTGGTTAGACCATTGTCCCCGGCCTGTGAGGCTGTCGGTCTGCAGAAAGTGGCCTTCGGAACCAACGTAAGTCGCGGTTGCTGTCAGGGCACTGCTCAACTGGCGCTGCAGGCCAAATGTCCAGTTGATGTACTCCGGTGCACGGCTGCCCAGGTAGGGGTCGTCATAGTTGAAGCTCGACGGGGTTCCTGTATAGCCGGAGGTCTTGGTGTAACCGGTGCCGTATTGCGGCCCCGATGCAACTCCGGCAGCAGCGCCATAGGTAGGAATCGAGCCCGTGCCACCTGCCTCAAGCCCTGGCATGGTGGTTTGATCGTTGGTTGACGAGAACGATGGCGCCGCTGAGAATCCCAGCGTGCCGAGGGTAGAAGCCAAGCCGCCGACCGCGTTGCCGTGGGTGAACATGACGCCGTAGCTGGCGCGGACCACAGTCTTGGAGTCCACTTGATAGGCGAGACCTAGGCGAGGCCCAAAATTCTTTTTGTAGTTGTTGTCGGGTGTCGAGCAGTTGCAAGTGCCTGTGCCGTTGCCGGTGAAATTCAGGGCGCCCTTCAGACCTGTGACGGGATTGGTCACAGTCGGATCGAAGAAGCTCTCCGCGTTATGCACTTCGGTGATGGTCGGGAAGTAGTCGTAGCGCAGACCCAGGTCGAGCGTGAGCTTTTGGGTCAACTTCCAGTTGTCCTGGACGTAAGGCGAGATGGCGCGGAAGCGGGCGCCAAACTCCTGTTGCAGATACTGCGTGAAGCTGCCTTTATCGGTTTGGCCGATGAGGAAGCTGGCGTAGGGCAAGCCGGTGCCGGATGCGACGGTATAGGAGCCTTTGGAGATTCCCGCGGTCTCGGTAACGGTTTCGGCAAGCGTAATCGGCGTCGATCCGCCAGGGGCGTTGATGACGTTATAGAGCAGCCAGGCAGTCTGGCCGCCGAAGGTGAAGGTGTGCTTCCCGACGGTCCACTCTACGTTGTCGAGCACAGTGCAGTTTTCGGCGGTGGTGACATTGGCAGTCGTGCCGCCCCAGTTTGTTGGGGCATCGGTGCCGGTGAAGGTCACAATGGGGAAGGTCTGCTGGGCTTGCCCGGCAGGTAAACCACCGATGCCCATTGCGGAGGCAGCGTAAGCCGGCGCCTGGTTTGGATTGAACGTGGGGCCGTAATAGCGCGCATAGCCCCACTTGACCTGGTTGACGAGGTGCGGGGTGAAGATATGGGTCTCTTCAATCACGCCTACGGCGGTCTTGGGGGCGTAGGTCTGTCCGTAATTGAATGGAACCGGGCCCACGTTTCTGCCTGCGGTATTCTGCCCGACGGGATTGGAACTGGCCTGACGGCCAACGGCGACTACGAAGGAGAGCATGTCCTTGGGATCGATGTTGTAGTCGAGCCGGTGGGTCATGGACCAGTTGGTGAGGCCCGTGGGGTTGGGCGCAATGTAGTTGCTCGTAACACCAGCCGAGTTGGGGACGGCCGGCAGGAACTTCTGCATGGCCACGGATATTGGAGAGAACTCTCTTGAGGGGATCACGTTGGGTGTGCCGATTTGCGTCGGATTACCGGCCTTTCCCTTGGTGGCGCCCGGGCCATAGCCGTACTGATAGCGGCAGAAGCCGTCCGTGCTGTTGGCTGTGCATGCGGCCTGGGAGGACGGGTCGTAGATGGCCACGCCTGTAGCGCTGAAGTCGCCCGCCTGCTCGCCGACCGTGGGAAACGTCATCGACGTTGGGGTGGCGCTGCTGTAGCGGAAGCCGTTGTAGTTGCCGAAGTAGAAAACCTTTTCTTTCCAGGAGCCGAAGGGAATCAGCGGGCCGCCGATATTGATGCCGTATTCGTTGCTATGCTCGATTGGTTTGATCGCCTGGCCCGTGGGTGTATTCGTGGTCTTTGCAAAAAATCCCCAAGTATCCAGTGCCGTATTCCGGAAGAACTCGTAGATCGAGCCGTGATACTTCGATCCGCCCTGTTTGATGCTGTAGTTCATCACGCCCTGGCCCTCGTAGATGGCCGAGTAGCCGCTGGTCTGCAATTGAAACTGGTCCACGGCGTCAACCGAAATAGCGGTCCACACATAGCGCGGGTCGCCGTTGCCGCCGGCGCGCACAAACGGCACGCCGTCGATATACACGGCGGAGACGGCGCCCTTGCTTCCCGAGCCGTTCACCACGCCCGTGTTGGTGGTGGCGTTGCCGTTGGTTTCATTGCCCTGCACGCCTGGCATCAGGTAAACAAAGTCGGTGGCGCGCCGCTGGTCGGCGTTGCCGTAAGCGCCCATTTCGATGGGCAGCTCGGAATACACCTCGTTCTCCATGGTGGAACCCAGCGTCGCGTTGCTGGTCTCCAACTGAGGGGGCTCGGTGGTTACGGTGACCTGAATATCCGCCCCGCCAACAGTCAAAACCGGGTTATAGGCCTGGGACTCCATGGCATTGACATGGATGTTCTCTTGAACCTGCTTTTCAAAGTTCTTGGCGCTCGTAGTGACGGTATAGATTCCCGGATCGAGGGCGGAGAAATTGAATGCGCCTGCGCCCGTGCTGGTGGTGGAAACGGAAATATTGGTTGCGGTGTTGGTGGCAACAACCGAAGCCCCTGGAATGACGGCCCCGGTCTTGTCTGTCACCGTGCCGGTGATCTCGCCTTTTCCTGTGAGCTGCGCCTTTGCGCCAAGCGGCGCCAGCATGGCAATGACCAGCAGAAGCCATGTCCATTCAATTGCGTGGTGGAGTCCGTGCCTCCGGCGTGGTGTTTCAATCGTATTCATGCGTCCTTCTACGGCCGTACTTTTCATTCAAGCCTCCAGAAATCGTTACGTGGGTCTGGCTCAGAGGTCGGTTCGACTGGCCTGTTGGGCAGGTCTATCGGGAGTGGTCTGACCACGACCCTAAAGCGCGATTAGTGTGCTGTACCGCAGCCCTTCCTGTCAAGCAAGAAATTCTGCCTTGAACGAAGCGAAGAGGAAGTCGCTATGAATGAGTCGTTTACGGCGTTCATTACGGTAATTTACTCATTGAACTGGTCTGACCCTCGGAGCAGGCCGCATTGTTGCCGCCGGACCCCGTGCTGCCTGCGTTCCTGATGCTCGAAAGCCATCGAACTCGGCCATATATGCCGCAAACCCCTCGCAACACAAGGCTTTCAGGTATCTCACGACTGTTTACGGGGACATTTCCAGACGGAACCTGCGCGGAATGATAGATATGTGCACGGGCTGGAAGTAATATTCCTATTGAACTGGTCTGACCTCGAACCCGGCCGGAATGAATGCCAGACGGAAAACAAACGCCTTGCGCCTCAATTGGCATCGCAAGCTTACCCGGGCCAACTCCTTAGTCCGATGAGGTGGGGGCGGGCTCCACAGCCTCGGGCAATTTCTTGGTCTTCGCTCCGGCTCTGCTTGACTTCCGCTCCGGGGGCCGTTCCATGTCTTGGGCGGATTGGGCCATGCGCAGATGCTGTTCCATCAGGTTCCGCGCTTCGGCCGAATTACGCGCGCGAATGGCACGGTAGATCAACCGGTGCATCTCGGCGGACTCGCGCAGATCGACCGCGCGCTCAACCGTCTTGCGGCGCTTGTCGTACATGGCCGAGGTGATCGTCTCCATCAGCGCAGCCAGAATCGGGTTGCCGGAGGCCTGCGAGAGGATGCGGTGAAACAGCACATCGTGTACCAGAAACTCGGCCGGATTCCCCACCGAAGCGAAGATATCGGCAACCTCCTCAGCCAATGCGGTGTGATGCTCTTCCTTGCCGCGCTCGGCGGCAAGGGCGGCCAGATTGCCTTCCAGAATCAAGCGCGCCTCGAACAACTGCCAGGTCTGGAACCCATGCAGCGCCCCCATCAGGCTGAACGACGACTTGCCGAATTGGGGAGGGCCGTCGGCTACAAATGTGCCAACTCCGTGCCGTACCTTCATCACGCCCATCGCCGCCAGATAGCCGATTCCGGTGCGAAGGCTGGCGCGGCTGATGTTCAACTTCAGAGCAAATTCCCGCTCCGGCGGAATCTTGTCCCCGGGCTTCAGCGTGCCATTCTCAATCAGAGAGCGAATATGGTTGACCACCTGCATGGTCCGATGCGTATCTGGTATTTCTCTTTTCATCTGCGGCATAGACGGCAGACACCTTCTTGCATTGCCTGAAATGCGGGGCAAATCGAGATTAACATTCCTGCCCCATTGGCGCGCCCGAAAAAATCTTTCACTTTCTGACGATCCGCGCCAACGTGTGTATACTGTGGTCTGACCTCTGCGGTGGTCAGACCTTACCACCCTCAGCGAAAGGGCAAAGCGCCTGTCATGTTGATTCACCCAGATCGCCTCTTTCCCTCCGAGCCCGAAGCGCGCAAGGTGGCCAAGGCCCTTTATGCACAGATACATGCGTTGCCCATCGTGAGCCCGCATGGGCATACCCAGGCTTCGTGGTTTGTGCGCAATGAGCCGTTTCCCGACCCCGCCACCCTGTTTGTCCAGCCCGACCACTATGTCTACCGGATGCTCTACAGCCAGGGCGTACAAATGGAAGATCTGGAGATCGGAGCGCCCGTGGTGAAGGACCCGCGCAAGGTGTGGCGCATCTTCGCCAGCCACTACCATCTGTTCCGCGGGACCCCCACGCGCTTGTGGCTCGATTATGCCTTTCACGAGCTTTTCGGTTTGGATGAGCGGTTGAGCGCGAAGACCGCCGACACTTATTTCGACGCCATCGCGGAAAAGCTCAAGAAGCCGGCGTTCCTGCCCCGGGCTCTCTACGAGCGCTTCAATCTCGAGGTGCTGGCCACCACCGATTCGCCGCTCGACTCGCTGGCCGATCACGCCGCTGTCAAGGCCTCGGGTTGGAAGGGGAGAATCCTGCCCAATTTCCGCCCCGACCCGGTGGTGGATCCGGAGTTCGCCGGATTTGCCGAGTCCATTGCCAGGCTTGGCGAGCAGACCGGCGAGAACACCACTGCGTGGGGCGGCTACCTATGTGCCCTGCGCATAGCCAGGCTGCGCTTCAAGGAACTGGGCTGCACAGCCACCGATCATGGGCATTTGACGGCCCAGACCGCCGATTTGCCTGCCGCCGAGGCTGCGGCGCTGTTCGACAAGGTGTTGGCGGGCAAAGCCGAGCCGGCAGAACAGGTTCTGTTCCAGGCGCAGATGCTCACCGAGATGGCGCAGATGAGCCTCGAAGACGGCCTGGTAATGCAGATTCATCCCGGCAGCACCCGCAATCACAATCGCAAGGTCTACCAGCGTTTCGGCCGCGACGTGGGCTGCGATATCCCCAGGCCAACCAATTATGTGGATGCGCTGCGCCCGCTGCTTGACCGCTTCGGCAACGAACCTGGCTTGACCATCATTCTCTTCACGCTGGACGAATCGACTTATAGCCGCGAACTTGCACCGCTGGCCGGGCACTACCCCTGTCTGCGGCTGGGCCCGTCGTGGTGGTTCAATGACAGCCCCGAGGGCATGATGCGTTTCCGCCAGCAGGTGACGGAGACAGCGGGCTTCTACAACACGGTGGGCTTCAACGACGACACGCGGGCTTTCCTGTCGATTCCGGCACGGCACGACGTAGCGCGGCGCATCGACTGTGCTTTCCTGGCAAGGCTGGTTGTGGAGCACCGTCTGGCAGAAGACGAAGCCGTCGAAGTGGCGCACGACTTGACCTATGGCCTGGTGAAGAAGGCGTACCGGCTGTAAGGAGCGGGACATGGCAGTGAGCGCGCATCTGACTACGCAAAAGGAACCGCCTTCCGGCGCGCGCATGGGCTATGTGCGCTGGACCATCTGCGCCATGCTGTTTGCCGCCACCACCATCAACTACATGGACCGCCAGGTACTTGCGCTTCTGAAGCCCACACTGATGCAGAGCGTCGCCAATCACGGCATCGGTCTGACCGAAGAGACCTTCGGCACCGTCATTGCCTTCTTTACCCTCTTCTATGCCATCGGACAACTTGCCGCGGGAAGCTTCGTCGACAAGGTAGGCACCCGCATCGGCTATATGGTCATCATGGCTTTGTGGAGCCTTTCCGCCATGGGCCATGCGCTGGTAAACTCCGTGCTCCAATTGGGCATTGCGCGATCCTGTCTCGGGATAGGCGAGTCCGGTAACTTCCCCGCCGCCAACAAGACCGTGGCCGAGTGGTTCCCGCAGAAAGAGCGCTCGCTGGCTTTCGGCATCTTCAACTGCGGGGCAAATGTCGGTGTCATCCTGGCCACACTCATCGTGCCATGGGTCACCATTCATTTTGGATGGCACTATGCTTTTCTGGTCACCGGATTCTTCAGCGCGTCCTGGATTCTGTGGTGGTACAGCAAGTACAAGAAGCCGGTGAACCACCCCACGCTGACCGGCGCCGAGTTGCGCTACATCTATCAGGAGGCGGCCGAGAACATGGGGCCATCGGTGCCCTGGGCCAGGTTGTTTGGTTTCCCGCAAACCTGGGCCTATGCCATTCCCAAGCTCCTCACCGATCCCATCTGGTGGTTCTATCTCTATTGGTTGCCGGGCTACTTCAGCGACAAATTTCATCTGAGCCTGGTGGGCCTTGGGTTGCCCATCCTGATCGTCTACAACGCATCGGCCATCGGCAGCATCTACGGCGGCTACCTGCCCGCGTCTTTCATCCGCATGGGCCTTTCGGCGGAGCGCGCGCGGTTGGCGGCCATGCTTCTTTGCGCCGCCCTCGTTAGCCCGGTCTTTCTCATCAATTACCTCCACGCCGACGATTTCGGCAAATGGGTCGCCATCGGGCTGCTGAGTCTTGCCGCGGCCGCGCACCAGGGCTGGTCGGCTAACCTGTTTACTACCGCTTCGGATATGTTCCCGCGCAGCGCCGTGGGGTCGGTCACCGGTATCGGCACCATGGCCGGAGCCGTCGGCGGCTTCCTTTTTGCGAAGCTGGCCGGCCACGTCCTGCAAATCTCGAACAGCTATTCAATCCTGTTCGTCATCGCCGCGACAGTCTATCTACTATCGCTGTTCATTAACGTCCTGCTCGCCCCGGGATTGAAAAAGGTGGATTTAACTGCATGAGTTTGTATTGCGCAACTGGAAGTGTCGATACCGATCTGTCTCCGCAGCAACTGCGCGATCTGCTCACCGAAAGCCTGGCCAAGCTGGGAGCCCGCAACAGCGTCCTTGCCGTTCCGCCCGACCAGTCGCGGGAGCACTCGCGCGCCGGTGAACTGACCGGCTACGCCTGGAACTACTACAGCGACCGGCTCAAGGCGATTCTGCCAGCGCTCGGAACGCATACCGCCATGCGCCCTGACCAGATTGCCCGCATGTTTCCCGATGTTCCTCAGGACCTGTTCCGCGTCCACAACTGGCGCACCGACGTCGAGACGGTCGGAGTGGTGCCGGCCGAGTATATTCGCGAGCAGTCCGAGGGTAAGCTCCACTACGAGTGGCCCGCTCAAGTCAATCGCCTCATCGCGAGTGGCGGTTTCGACCTCATCCTCTCCATTGGCCAGGTCGTGCCGCATGAAGTGATCGGCATGGCCAACTACAACAAGAACATTCTGGTGGGCACCGGGGGGCGCGAGGGAATTAACCGCAGCCACTACCTTGGCGCGGTCTACGGCATGGAGCGGATCATGGGCCGCGCCATCAACCCTGTGCGCAACGTGCTCAACTACGCTTCAGACCACTTTCTGCGCCACCTGCCCATCGTCTACGTTCAGACCGTGGTTGGCCGGCGACCCGATGGAGAACTGGCAGTCCGCGGCCTGTTCATCGGCGACGATGTGGAATGTTTCCAGTTGGCTGCCGAACTGAGTCTGAAGGTCAACTTCGAAACCGTCGACGAGCCGATTCGCAAGGCTGTGGTCTATCTCGACCCCCACGAGTTTCATTCCACATGGCTGGGCAACAAGGCGGTCTATCGCACACGCATGGCCCTTGCCGATGGCGCGGAACTGATCATCCTCGCGCCGGGCGTGAAGGAATTCGGCGAAGACAAAACCATCGATGGCTTGATTCGCAAATACGGCTATCGTGGAACACCGGCCACGCTCGAAGCGGTCGAGGCGCACGAGGATCTAGCCCGCGACCTCAGCGCCGCCGCGCATCTTATACACGGTTCGTCGGAAGGGCGCTTCAAGATCACCTGGTGTCCCGGACATCTAAGCAAGGACGAAGTCGAGGGTGTCGGATTCAGCTATGGCGATCTCAACGCGATGATGAAGCGCTACGACCCGCAACAACTTCTCAACGGTGAAAACCAGGTGGAAGGCGAGAAGGTCTATTTCATCTCCAATCCAGGATTGGGGCTGTGGGCACACCGCAGCAGACTATAGGAGCGATCATGGAAAACCGCAATTTGAAGCTTGGCAAGTATTCCCTAGGCACCGGCGATCGTTTTGCGCACCAGGCAAAAGCCCAGTTACAGGCCTGCGTGCAGGGTCTTGAAGCCGGCATCGAGGTGGTGCCGGTCTGGAACAAATCGAACCGCGAGCACACCATCATCGGCTCCGAACCAACATCGGTGCGGCAGGCAGCTGACTCCGCGGTCAACGATCTCGGCTGGAAACTCCCCTACTTCTGCGACGCCGACCACATCACCTCACAGACTGTCGGCCGCTTTGTGGATGCTTGCGATTTCTTCACCCTCGACGTGGCCGACTTCATTGGCCAGCCCGCAGCGCCGGACCAGATCGAGAGCTTTGTGAAGAAGCACCCCGAGCTGCTCGGCCGCGTTCAGCTCGAGGGCGTGGATGAGGCCTTCGAAATCACTGAGGAAGACCTCCGTCACACCGCACAGAAATATCTGGCAGCGGTCAAAAAGGCCGGCGAGGTCTACCGCACCATCGTGGAGACCAAAGGCGAGGGCAACTTCATCCCTGAAGTCTCGATGGACGAGACCGATAGCCCGCAGAGCCCTGTCGAATTGCTTCTCATTCTGGCCGCCATCGCCGACGAAGGCATTCCCGTGCAGACCATCGCTCCCAAGTTCAGTGGCCGCTTCAACAAAGGCGTGGACTATATCGGCGATGTAAACCAGTTCGCGCGCGAATTCGATCTGGATGTCGCCGCAATCGCCTATGCGGTCAAGCATTTTGGCCTGCCCCCGAATCTCAAGCTCAGCGTGCACTCAGGCAGCGACAAGTTCTCAATCTACGCGGCCATTCACGCCACCATGAAGAAGTTCGACGCGGGTGTGCACCTCAAGACAGCCGGTACCACTTGGCTTGAAGAGCTGATCGGCCTTGCGGAAGCCGGAGGCGACGGTTTGGCTCTGGCCAAGGAGATTTACGCTGAGGCCTTTGCCCATTGCGATGAGCTCTGCGCTCCCTATGCCACGGTAATCGACATCGACCCCGCCAAGCTTCCTTCTCCCGATGAAGTGCGCGGCTGGTCGTCGGAGCAGTACACTTCGGCCTTGCGGCATGTGCAAGGGGCGGCAGAATACAACAGCAGCCTGCGCCAGTTGTTGCATGTCGGCTTCAAGGTGGCAGCTAAAATGGGCCGCCGCTACCTCGACCTGCTCGAATCCAACGAAGCCGTTATTGCAAAAAACGTGACGGAAAATCTTTATTTCCGGCACATCGCGCCTGTCTTTCTGGGACGCACCAACTAACATGATTGCAAGCGCGGAAACGTCAAGCAGATCTGCGCACACGAGAATGGGAGAACGTAGTGACGACTCAGCTTCTTGGACTTGAAGGCAAAATTGCAGTTGTAACCGGAGGAACTTCGGGCATCGGGCGCGCTCTGAGCCTTGGACTTGCCGATGCCGGCGCCAACGTTGTGGCGACCGCTCGGCGCCAGCAGCAAGTGGACGATACCGCCACAGAAATCGAAGCGCGCGGACGCCAAACCCTGCGCCTGGCTTCGGATGTGTGCGAGCGCGCATCCCTCGAAGCCCTGCTGGCCGCCACCCTGGAGAAGTTCGGCAAGGTCGACATCCTCATCAACTGTGCCGGCAAGATCAAGCGCACGCCCACGCTGGATCTGCCGGAAGAGGAGTGGACCGACATCCTCAACACCAACCTGACCGGCACGCTGCGCGCCTGCCAGATCTTTGGCAAGTCCATGCTGGAGAAGGGCTACGGACGCATCGTCAACATCACTTCTCTGAACAGTTACGTGGCGCTTAGCGAGGTCGCAGCCTACGCGGCCAGCAAGGCCGGAGTGGCCTCCTTGACGCGCTCCCTGGCTGTCGAGTGGTCGAAGAAGGGCGTTACAGTCAATGCCATCGCTCCCGGCGTTTTTCTTACGGCCTTGAACGAGAAGCTGCTCAACAGCACCCCGCGCGGCCAGGAACTGCTGATGCGCACACCCATGGGCCGCTTCGGCAAAACCGAAGAACTGGTGGGAGCCGCGATCTATCTCGCTTCCGACTCCGCATCTTTCGTGACCGGCCAGACGCTGATTGTCGATGGAGGCTTCCTGGCCAGCGGCGTCAACCAGTAGTCTGCGCTGCAATGAAAATGGTAGAGAACGCAGGCGCTGCAGGTCCGGGACAGCAAAGACCGAGGCAGCAGGGGCCACGGTTTCTTGGGTCAAAGTCGAAAGAAAACCGCGGGATTCAGCTCCGGAAGAGGAATCCCCGCCCTCTTTCGCCGCCGAATCACCCCAGCGTCTTGGCCAATTCCGGGTTCGCTGTTAAGATTAAAAGGTCGTGGGGCTGTAGCTCAGCTGGGAGAGCGCCTCGTTCGCAACGAGGAGGCCAGCGGTTCGATCCCGCTCAGCTCCACCAAGTCCTTTTCCTCCCTGCCGCCAGATTTGGATTCTCTAGACTGATAGGCATTAGATTGTAGAAAATAGAAGACTTAGCCCGATTCAAAAGGCCAGAACCTGAGCTGGTCTTCAGCCTCAAGCAGCAGAGCTTGAACCCGCTGTTGTTTCAATGGTTTCGCACGGGTTGAATGTGGGAGAGTCCGCGTTGCACCTCTCGACTCCTCGTCAAACCCCGGCCTGACCTTCGGTGCAGGACCACAGATTGCCATTTGAGCGGTTTCACGCCTACATACGTTGAGTTCTCCATCGCCGGCGGCCAAGTCGATATGAAAGCAAATGGGCAGTTGGAGGCTGAAATCCTCCAACTGCCCATCATGCTGCTTCGGCTGAGCCCGCCACGGGATCGTTCAGAAGGAGAAACGACTACCGACTGTCGGAGCAAGATTGTTGTCGCTTAAGAAGGGTACCCCGGGGCCGTGAGGAATGGCGATGTCCAGACCCCCGCTCACGAACGAATACGCCACTCCGACAAAAGAATCGAAACGCTTGCTGAAGTGGTGATCCACATAGAACGACCCCTCGTTGAGAGTACCCGCGCAGGAGGCACGGAAACCGGCTGCGGCCGAGCAGGTCGATGGAACACGGAAGTCATTCTGCCGCTGTTCATACCAGGCCAAAGTGACGTCGGTCTTCTTGCGGTAGGTGTACTTCGCGCCTGTCCACCAGATCTGCACCAACTTCTCTGAATCGAGATTGTTGTCCTCGACCCCGCTCAGGATGTACCCGCCCTGGTCCGAGGCGCCAACGCCCAGCGGGTTCGCAGGGTTATTCTGCCAGATGTATTCGTAGCCGGCAAAAACCTTGATCGGGTCGGACGAGTATTTGGCAGCAGCCATCACTGCGTTGTTGTCGGTCACGATGCCATAGAGAGTGTTGCTCGTGGCGATCAGATTGGCCCCGGTAATCTGGTTTGTATTGATGCTGTCGGTTGTCGACTGATAGGGCGCCGCCTTACTCTGAGGCCCCAAAAGGGGATTCAATACGCTGATTGCCTGGTTGTAATGTTGGAAGACGAAGTCGGCAGAGAACTTGCCGGCTTTTGCGCCACCGTCGAATCCATAGGCGTTGTTGTGCGCCTCTTCCGCGGTACAGTTGGCGGCACTCCACGTTGCGGAGGCAGAGTAGCAACCGGCAGAGCCGTCGGCGAATTTATACATCGCGCCGAAATGAGCCGGGCCATAGGTGAGCCGATACTTCACGGCGTCGTCCCAACGGGAGTTCTCGGTGTCGCCCCCGCCGGCCATTGTGCCGTTGTACCCGATGTACGAAAAGGCATAGGCGCCGCTGGCCGGGTCGTACTGAAGCATCGCATCGGTGCCGAGCGAACGCTGACGGCCGAAGGTCAGCGTGCCGGCATGCTCGGACGATATTCCGCCATAGAGCTCGTCATTGAAGGGCTGGCCCGCGCGAGCGCCGTCGATGGCTATCGAATAGCTGGTCCTGGGAAGGCCGTTGTTGACGATGTCGGTCTGCGACGCGTTGGCCAACAGTCCGGACTGCGGGTTGATGCCAGTTGAAGCGTTGAACACAACCGACCAGCCAGGCAGAAACTCTTCCTTGCCTCGGATGCCCAGACCGGTCTGTTGCAGGTTGTTCGGTGCGACTAAGAATCGATGCTGATAGCCGTTTCGGTTCACCAGAGATTCGCCTTCATAGTTATTGCCGTTCTCCGGTAAGCCATGGCTCACCCACCCGACGCCTGCGTCGTACGCGCCGTACAGCGTGATCCCGTGCCAGGTGAGAGCGCAATCGGTTGTAGCGAACTCGTGGCCACTCGTGCAGGGATCGGGGGACTTCTGCTGCGTCTTGCTGTCGGTAGTGGCGCTTTGGCCAAACGCCAGCGTTGCTGAGGAGAAGAGGACTGCGGTTACAAGAAAACGGTCTAGTTTGTTCATTTTTCCTCCAAAAATAAGAAATTGTTGCAATTGATTGTTGCGATATTATACGAATGTCTATTGCGAATCAATACGATTCGGCATCCGGCCGACCATGCGCGCCGGTCGACTGAAGGCCTGGGTGTAAACTCTCAACATTCAAGCGTGTTGGACCCGGCCTGTAACGGCTAACATATAAGGTGACAACATGGTCCATGCAGAAGCTCTTTTGACTCCTCGTGAAGCGGCAGCAGAAATCGGCGTCAGCTACGCCACCGTCAAGCAGTGGATCCTTGCTGGCAAGCTGACCACCACTAAAACTCCCGGCGGACATCACCGCATCCCGCAAAGCGCACTGCTGCCGCTGACGAAATCCACACCCACCAAACCGGGAATCGAGTCCCGTGAGCGCTTCCGCAACGTCAGCGGGCGCAACCAGCTGGTGGGCAAGATTGTGGAAGTGAAGTTCAGCGGACTGCTCGCCAAGGTGGTGCTCGCCATTGGCGACCAGAAGATTACCTCCATCATTACTGCCGACGGCGCCCGGGAGATGCAGCTCCGCAAAGGCCAGGTGGCGGCGGCGCTCATGAAGTCGACGGAAGTGATGATCGTTCGCGTATAACAGTCGCTAACCCGGATCGGAACCGGCGCCGGTGTGACCCGTGAGGCGACGCACCGAGGACACGGCTGCATGCGGCTTGCCCCACGGTCCATCGCACCAGCCTCGTCCCCATGTTCCAGGATTGTGTTGGCTGTTTCTTTCCGTGGAACCACTCGGTAAGCGCGTCAGGGCGCCAAATGCAAAAGAGGCAGCCCATACTGGGCTGCCTCTTTCGTGAGCGAAGCGCAGTGCTTCGCGGGTTAAGGAAGGTAGTAGCGGAACGTGGTCCAGAACATATTGTCGATGCCCTTGGCGCCGATACCGGAAGCACCCGACCAGCCTTCGCGAACAGCGTATCCGTATTGGACACCCTGGCGCAGACGACCATGCTCGCCCTTGTAGATGTCATACCAGTAACCGCCGGTGGCTTCCTGCACGTCGCGGGTTTGCGCGCCGCAAGATCCGCCGGGGTAGTAGCCGGTGGAGCTGCCGTTATAGCCGGGAGAAGCCAGTGTGTTGCAGCCAGAGTTGCTCAGCAGGCGCGAGCCGTAGCCCAGAGCTGCCGCGGAAGGAGCGCCCCAGTGGCCGCCCCATTTGCCGCCGGCGAGGATGTTTGCAGCCGTCGGCGTCGTGGTGCAGGCAAAGGCGCCTGCGGTTGTGGGGCAGAAGTCGGCGCTGGGCGAACCCAGAGTGGTGGGGGCCATGCCGCCTGGGAAGGTCGCATAGTCTTCACGGCCGGCATAGTCGCCGCCGTAGTTCATGTAGATCGTCAGACGGGGTGTGGGAGACGCTTCGACCGTCAGCAATCCGGAGGCGCCGTGGATCGGGGTCAAGCCGCCCCAGCTATTGGTGGTGACATCGGCCAGGGTGGAGTCGCTATAGCGGCCCACGCCGGGACCCATGAGGCCCTTGGCGCCGATGGTAACAATCTTGCCGAGAGGTACGCGGAGGCTGGCGCCGAAACCACCGACCACGATGGAATCGCTGACAGCGCCGGCAGTGGAGGATGCCGCAGCAACGGCTGCGCCGGTGGCTACATCGACCTGGCCGCCGTACTTGGTGCTGTTCGTGGTCACACCAGGGTAGACCATTTCGTGCGCGAATCCCACGATGCCGAAGATTTCATAGTGACCCCAGCCCGGATCGATGGCGATCTTGGCAAGGATGTCAGGCGCCTGGTTGAAGGAGTAGTTGGCAATGTTGGTGTTGGCGTTGATGGTGGCGTAGACGGGAACGGCCACGTCGATGGTGTTGCCGGCCGAATCCTTTTGTGCCTGGTTGGTGTAGTTCTGCACGTAGGTCGTGGCCGGATCGGTGCTGATGGCCGCGTTGTAGTTGCCGCCGTTTTGGCCGGCGCTGCCGAGCACTGCATAAGGCGTGTTGCCGGCAAGGGTTGCAGTGTAAAGGAGCTGCGGATTCTCTGCCGAGACGCCAAAGGCGACCTTGTCAAAGCTCTTCACCGCGCGGAAACCGTATTGACGGGTCCAGACGAAGCCCGGAACGTAGTTCGGGTCTATCGTGAGCGGTGTGTTGACGTCGCCGGAGAGGGAAGAGATGCCCTTCTTGCCTTCTGCAGCCATCGACCACATCTGGCCGCCAGCAAATGTCAAACCGCTCTTGGTCTTCGCTTCGGCCCACACGACGCGCTGCCGGAAGACATAGCTGTTGGACTGGTTGTTGTTGGAGGTGATGCCGGTGCCCAGGAAGTCACCCTCGAAATAGCCGCGCACCGTGCCCCAGCTGGTCTTGCCTTCGGCCATGATGGAGAGGCGCGACTGGCGACCGCTGCCATAGAACTCGCTGAGGGAGTAGGCGTCCGCCTTCTCATAAGGAATAGAGCTGAATGCGGTGGGAATGTCGCCGCCGGTGGCCTTGGTGCGGTACACGGTTTCAGCCGCTGCAAACCCGCCTGGCGTTATGGAGATACCCTTGTAGTGCAGCACGCTCGGGCTGTCGATGGCCTTCTTGATCTTGGCGGTTTCATCCGATACCGTGGCGGCCAGAGAAACCTGGTTGCCCTTCAGATCGGTAACCGTGCTCTGCAGCGTGCTCACAGCCGCGTCGTTTGCGGTCACGGCCTGCTGCTGCGCTGCGGTGGCTTCCTGAGCTTTGGCCGCGGCTGCCTGTGCATCGGCTGCCGCCTGCTGGGCCTGCTTCAACTGTGCATCTTTGGTGGCCAGATCCGTCTTCAAACTGTCGATCTGGTGCTGCAGCTGATCGTGCAGATCCTGGATCTGGGTCTGCAACCGATCCGCCGCGGCGCTGCGGAGCACCACTGGCGCTGGCGCCGGCTTCGGCGGAGCGGTCTTTTTCGTGGCAACATGCTTCTTCGCCACGGGTTTGGTGTCGGTGGCGTAAGCGTAGGACGCAACCAGACTGGTGGCAAGAATCGCCACTGCAGCTGTTTTGACCTTGAAGTTCATTGGGCCTCTCATTGTTCTCTCGTATCAGGTTGGATCGTGGCGCGCCCACGTGCATCGCGAACGCTTCTTGTTCCCGCACCCGAAGACCCTCTAAAAGGGCAAGGTGGCTTTTGCCGGCATGCAGGAAAACCGTTGGAAGCTGAGGAGTGCCTCGCCAAGGCGGAGCTTTCCCCCCTTTGTTTCCAGCTCCAAGCCTCGCAGAGTTGTATGAATATTTGACGAATTCACGTATTTTTAACAAGGACTTATCGGCCATATTCCAATCTAGAACCACTAGGGAAACTCGACCAGGATCTCCGGATCCCTACATCTTTGGGATTAGTCGAAAAGTCTGTAAACTCGAACCCCCTGCCTGCTGGTTCTCCAACCGTTTCCCCAAAGCTGATCTTGCCGCCGCAATGAGGATCGTGACTGCGGTGAGAACCTGCACGATGGCCGCTTCCCTGGTTACGATGCTGATGGCTGGCTTGAAGAACAAGGACTGGTCAAAGACAACGGACGTCTTCAACCTTGCCGGTTAGTCGACACGATGCTTGATGGCATACTTCATCCCACCGGCAATGGCGACGGGATTGCTGTTCCCACCCTGTTTAAGGACCGGAACATAGACGGAACGCTGTCCATCATGCGCACCGCACCCCGGGTTTCCAGCCGCAGGCCCCTCCCAAACTTGCATTGATTGCCAATGCTGGATCGAGAATTGTCGTTGTGTCAGGCATGGGACTTGTATCCCTCCCCGAAGTCACGCTTTTTCCGGTCGAGATGCGGGAGAACGGGAACCAGGGTCTCATGCTGAAGCCCGTTGTGTTCAAAAGGAAGGAGCTTCAGATCCACGCCATAAAGCGCATGCAGATTCTCTTCTGTCAGCACATCCCCGGCTTGGCCGCACGCAAAAGCCTTCTCGCCTAGCATCAGGAGCACCTCGTCGGCGACAGCCAATGCATGGTGCGGGTGATGTGTAGTGAATAAGACCGTCAGGCCATCCTGGTGTGAAAGGCGAGCAATCCAATCGAGAACCACAATCTGATTCTTCAGATCCAGGGCCGATGTTGGCTCATCCAGGATCAATATTTCGGCCTCGGAGACGAGCGCCCGTGCGAAGATGACCAACTGCCTCTGCCCGCCTGAAAGTTCGTGAAAGGGACGGAGTGCAAGGTTGGCGATGCCGAATCGTTCCAGCGACGCCATGGCCGCTTCTTCGTCCGCTGCCGAAGGCTGAGAAAACACGCCCACATGCTTGGCGCGGCCCATCAAGACCATGTCCAGCACACTGTAGTCGAACGTGACATGAAAGAGCTGCGGGACAAACGCCATGCGGCCTTCCACCTTGATTGTTCCTTTGGTGGGCTTGAGCGCGCCCAGCATGATTTTAAGCAAGGTTGTCTTGCCGCAGCCGTTTGGTCCCAGCAGTGCGAAGGTTGAACCGCGCTTGACCTGCGCGTTGTAGTTCTGAAATACCCAGCGCGAAGGCCGGTAGGCGTGACCGAGATCCTCGAAGTGCACGACATTGCTATTCATGTTCCCACCCCTTGCTTTGCGTTTTCCAAAAGAGAATGCAAATGACTGGTGTCCCAATCAGAGCCGTGAGGACTCCCACCGGGAGTTCCGCCTTTACGATGGAGCGAGTAATGTCGTCCAGCCCCAGTACGAAGAGGCCGCCCAGCATGGCCGCAGTGGGCAGAAGACGGCGATGATCGGGACCGACAAGCATTCGTGCGCAATGGGGCACAACCAGTCCGACCCAGCCGATGATGCCGCTGACTGCAACTTGCGAGGCGACAATGAGCGAGACCAGTGCGATGATCGACCAGCGCAACACACCCACATTGATTCCGAGCGTCTTGGCGTCTAGATCGCCCAACGACAAGAGATTCAAGCGCCAGCGCAGCGTCATGAGCATGGTCCCGCCACACAAGGTCGGAATGGCGATCATCCACACTTTTTGCTGATCGGCTCCCACGAATGTGCCAAGCAACCAATAAGTAATCGTGCGCGTAACGCTGTCGGGGGCGATGTACTGCACCAACCCTGTGGCGGCGAGAAAGAATGCACCGATGAAGACGCCGGCGAGAATCAGGATCATGCTGTTGCTCTCGCCCCGCGCGAGCTTCGCCAGACTGAAGGTGCAGAACATGGCCACCATTCCTCCCAGGAATGCCATGGCAATAATCCCAGCCGGCGCCCAGTCGAAGAGCATGGCCAGCACGCCACCGAAGGCCGCACCCGACGTCACCCCGACAATATCGGGACCGACAAGCGGATTGCGCATCATGCCTTGCAGGGCCGTCCCCGACATGCCCAGACCAATGCCGGCCAGCGTTGCCAACAGCACTCGCGGCAATCGAATGACCTGCACCACTGTCAACTCCTTGATGTTCCATGGAGGGTTAGAGGGCATCGGAAACGGCCACGCAAGATGCATCGCGATTTGCGCGGCGCGTCCAAACGGCAATGGATAAGCACCAATGCAAAGCGAAGCCAGCATGGCCAGCAGCACAGCCGCACCCAGCAGCAGAGGGATAACCCAACCGTACTTCTGCGTGAACAGCACCTTGTGCGCAGATGCCGCTGAAATAGCCCCTTCTTCTATCGTTGCTTCAGTCATCGATTGTGCTCCTCTTCCTGGTTCGCGTTGTAACTCCGTGTAAAGCGGCCGGACCCTGGTTGCGCCCTGTTTTCATCGACGTGCAAAGCAGTATCGATCTGGTCGTCGCTCAAGCGGTATCCGAACTCTTGTGCAATGCGCTTGCGCAACGCCGCACGTGTGCCCGGCTGCAGCCGATCTGGATGTGCAATCTCGGCCATCCAGCGCGCCAGGATCGGCCCGCACAGCAGATTGCCGGGAGAGTCTCCACCGGGCAAGCGATAGACCCGCCGATCACGCACGGCTCGGAAATGTACCCCACCACGTGATCGCTGTTCCGCGATAGGGTATTGCGATCTGAATCGCCCTGCCGGCAGCGTCAATCACAGTGCGGCTATGAACTGGGGGCGCGAAAGACGGAAGCGGCCGCAACAGTCCAAGGACGATCAACGCAATGCATCCGAACGGGCCGAGCCAAATGAGTTCTCGCGAAGTGATTGCTCTGATCATTTGCCTGACCCCTTTTGGCCGCCGCTCGTGGCGGCGCCCACAAACCGCTCATAGCCAGTCTGGTGCTCGTTTTCGCCAAGATCGAGTATCTTGTCGATCTGCGCATCGTTCAGCCGATATCCATATTCATCCACAATGTATCTGCGCAGGAATTCGCGCGTGTTCGCCTTCATGCGTTCTGGGTGTGCGAGTTCGGCCATCCAACGCACAAGTATCGGCGCAGGACAGCCGCTGCCAGTCAAACGATAAACGCGCCGGGTGCGGACAGCCTTCATGCCACGCCAGCGTTCATCCATCATGAATTCTTGCGGGCTTTCCATGGGCATGGGTCCATTCGGCGAGCCAAACAGAAACACGATGTCGGGATCCATGGCCAGGATGCGCTCGGCATCGTCATGGGTGCCGATAAACCCGGGCGAGGCATCTACCAATCCGGCGCGTGGAAAGTAGACCTCCGCATACACACTGCGCGGCCCCGCTATGCCAATCCGCATCTTGTCGCGGAAGGAACTACCCATCATCAATGCGCGCGGGTGCTCGCTCAGCGTCGACGGTTGAACATCCTGCTTCAACGTTGCAAAAGCCCGCTTGTAGAGCGAGATCATGGCCTCGCCGCGTTCGGGATGTCCGACCAGCGACGACTCAATGCGGGCCACTTCAAACTTGATTTCTTCGGCGCCTCGCACCGAGCCCCATGTATCGACCACAGGGAGTCCGACCCGCCGCAGCAGCGGCAACGGTCCGCCACTGCTTCCAGCGCCGATATAGGCGCCAGGGTTGTAAGCCATCAGGCTCTCGACTTCTACGTAGGGTCCCCGCCCTCTGGAAATGGCGTTGGCCTTCCAAAGCTCGTCGTTGTTCAACACCTCGGGGTAGACCCAGCTTAGAATGGATCCGACAAAGCGGGCGCGTTCCACCGGGCCGCCTGCATACAACATGGACTTCGGCGATTGCGTATGCTCCAGATACCAATCTGCGAATGAGCCCCACCATGTGATTGCAGTCCCTCGATATGGCAGTTCGATCGGAATTCTTCTTCCGGCAGCATCGACGACGACGCGGTTGTGCGCAGGTGGTGCAAAACTCGGAAGGGGGCGCACCAGCCCGAGAACAGTGAGCGCGATGCACACGAAAGGAGCTAACCAGATGAACTCGCTTGGCTGCGGTGTCTTGAGTCTGTTGCCTGCCATGAACCTAGCCTTTCAGTGTTGTTGCAGCGCGAGGTTCGCCGCAGAGAAGATGACTGCTTCCATCCTCTCTGCGGTGCGAATAGTGCAAGCCTGCAATGCGCCTGGGCTGGCCGGTCGCCTAGAACTTCAGCTTGAGTGCGACCTGCAGCGACCTGGGCCCGCCCAACTCATACATGGGCTGCATGTAGTTGGGGCTTTGATTGTTGAACGTTTCATTCGACACGCCCCAGGTCTTCTGTGCGGCCGCTGTGGCAGTGGGATTCCACGTGCAGTTCGACACGTTGTTGCTATAGCACGGGGCCATGAAGTCTGGATGGTTGATAAAATTGAATGCTTCGGCGCGGAATTCGAGCTTTGTGCGCTCCGACAACGCGAATTGCTTGTGCATGGCGACGTCGGGTTGAACCAGGTTGAAACCCCGCAAGGCGTTTCTTCCCAGGGTGCCGTTGATCACCGTGCCGCTGGCATTCTTGGCTTCGGCGAAGGCCGCCCAGTTGAGCTGCCTTCCGCCCGCGCAGGCAGTTGAGCAAGTTGCTAGATACAATGGCTGCCCCGCGACCAGACTCGGGTTATAAGTTACCGAATTGCCGGCGCCGTCCGTGAATCCGCCTTGCACATCGACATTCAGCGGAAGCGCCGTCCTCGCGCTAACGATCGTGTCGAGGTTCCAGCGATCGAGCACGTTTGAGAGCAATGGATTGGTGTGCTTTCCAGGGAGCTCGTAAGTGCCCGCAAGGTGAAAGTTGTGGCGAATGTCGAAGTCGGAGCTCGCATACGGAAGATCGGTCTGGTACTCGTTCCCCATATAGTTTCCGTTGCTGCTCGCATTGTCGATGGAGTGCGAGTAGGTGTACGAGGCAAGCACCTCGAGGCCTCTGGACAGCCTGCGCTGAAATTCAACCTGAAGCGCGTTGTAGATGGAACGGTGGCCGTTGACAAAAAGCGTGGCCGTCGATGCGGACGTGAAATTCGGATTGGCAAATAGCTTGCTCGGGCTGAAAATATCCACCTTGAGCAGTCGCTGCGATGCTGCGCCCACATAAGTAACCTTCAGCGACTGCTTGGCTCCAAATGCGTGTTCGACAGCTGCGTTCCATTCCAATGAGATGGGCGCCTTCAGATTCGGATCGAATCCGGTGATGCTTGAGGCCAGCGGGTTTGAAGCATTCGCCGGATATGGATTCACAATTGCCGGAATGCAATTGGTATTCGGAGCCACGCAGTAACTCACCTGCTGCTTGGTCAGCGGGAACGACGCCGCATCGGCATGGGTAACGTCGTAATACTTCAGGTTGTTCAGTCCCAGGTTGGATGTGGTGGCCTCTTCATTCGGGTTGTCATTGAATAGTCCGATTCCGGCACGGACCACGGTGCCGCTGTCCCCGTCGCGAAGCCGGTACGCTGCTCCGATGCGAGGAGCAAACTTCGTCCATTGTGTCTGCCACAGCGGCGTTCCCTGCGGGGCAAGTGTCATGGTCGAGAAATTGGTAACCTCGTTGACCGTCCACGGATAATAGTTCTCCATGCTCAGCGCGGGATCGACATCCCATCTGACACCGATCGACAAGTTCAGCCGCGACGTCAGCTTCCACTCGTCCTGGATATACAAGCCTGTATTCGCAAACTCCGGCTTGAAGTCGGTGTAGGGCGATAGCCTCGCATAGAATGTGTCGAGCGTATTGCTGATGAAGTCTGCTTCCTTGGTATAGCCGCCAAACATGCCCAGGACTGTGTTGGTCTCCCATGTCGCCTGGCGGCGCCAGTCCACTCCGAATTTGATGAAGTGATTGTGGACGGTCCAGCTGGTGCTGTCGACGATGTTTACCTGACGCTGCGCGTTGGCAGAGGGATAGTTGTAATTCCCGAAGCCAGTGGATGGCCACCAGAAGTACAGGCTTACACTCGTCTCGTTGGGAACATATCCAGGAATAATCGAGGCGTAGTCCGGCGGGACCGCTCCATCGTAGGTCGTGTTCTGGTAGTGCTGCTGCCAGTTCACCTGGTTCATGCCGAGGCGTAGATCGTTGTCGATCGACCGGGTAATGCTGGTGGTAACTCCCAGAGTTGCGGTGTTCGTCCGATTGATTGGCGTGATCCATTCCGAAGGGGGAGTGGTGCAGTTGTTGCAATACCCTTCCGCTCCCGACGGCGATCTCAAATAGCGTGCGAATACCTTCACGCGCGTGTTCACCGTATGGTCCAGACGAAGACCGGAGGTGTTCAGAGTGCTCCAAGTGGGAAAACCGACATACTCGGTGCCAACCCCGGCATTCGGGTCAGCCTGCCAGGATGAATACGCCGTGAAGTCGCCAACTGTCGTATCCAGCTTCGGGTCAAGTTTGGGCATCGAATTCAGAAATGGAAGCAGGACCGCAGGTGCGAACTTGAACAGCGTCGCATCGGGAAGCTGAACTGCGATTGCGGCCTGCGGCTGTTCCAGCTTGATGGCTTCGTAGTTGAAGAAGAAGAAGGTCTTATCCCTGCCGTCGTAGAAATGCGGAACGCGGACAGGCCCGCCGAGAGTTCCGCCAAAATCGTTCTGGTGCTCGTTCTGCCGCGCCACGCTATGCAGATTGTTGAACCAGTTGTTGGCGTCCATCACCGCATTGCGAAGGTAGTCGAAGGCGCTTCCGTGCCATGCGTTTGTGCCGGACCGCGATACCAGAGAGAATTGCCCGCCCGGCTGCCGGCCGTACTCTGCCGAATAGGTTGACGTATTGATCTGGAACTCCTGCATCGCATCGACTGAGAGAATCGAGTGAGTCGTCCCCAGTGAAGAGAAGTTTGCGGCTGAAGCACCTGCGCCACCAGGGAGAGAACCGGCCCCGGCATTCGCAGAGATGCCGTCTACGGTGAAGTAATTCTCGTCGGTTCGCTGGCCATTGACTGAGAACTGCTCGCCTCCTGCCATCTGCACGATGCCCGGAGCAAGCGCAAGAAGCGCCTGAAAGCTGCGCCCGTTGAGGGGCAGGTCTTCAACAAACTGCTGGTCGATCGTGGTGCTTACCGACGCATTCACTGTGTTCAGCAATAGCGACGCACCGTTGACAACGATTTGATCGCTGGCCTTGCCCAAACTGAGACGTACATCGAACGCCAGCGTCTGGCCAACCGTGACCGTCAGCGGCTCGCTGGATGCGTTTGAGAATCCCAGGGCTTGCACGGTGATCTTGTAAGTCCCCGGCAAGATGAACGGCGCAACGTAAAGCCCCTCGCGATTGGTCTTGACTGCGTGTTCCACGCCGGTGGCAAGATTGACGATGTGGACGTCGGCTCCTGCCACAACAGCCTTTTGCGGGTCGGTCACCTGCCCTTGAAACTGCGCAGTTTGTGCCAGTGCCGGTAGGCATGCCAGTAGGATTCCGGCAATCGCGGATAGCTTTGCGATGTACCTCAAGCTCCAATGCTGGGAGCGCATCCATTGCGTGTCGGCTGAAAATGAGCGGTGCATAGTATTCTCCTTCCGGCATCGAGTGCCACTTTGGAAATGTCGCGTAAAGACGACATCGTCTCTTTTGTTAGCGTATGGTTACTGAGCGTAAGGGATTTTTCATGCCACGTCAAGGAAACCGTACCACAGGCGCGTTCGCGCGTCATGGGGGATCGCGGCTCCGGGCCGGCGGAAAGGCGGAGTTTCGGAGAGAAAGGAGTCGGGTAGTCCGGCCTCTATCCGGAGGGCGGGCGGGTTAGGTTGGCCTATGCTGATTTTGATTCCGGGGGGATGCAAGACCTATTGAGACGGGTTGCGACAATTCCTGCTCTCCTCCGCCTTGAACCATGCCTTGGCCCGGTCTCCCGCTCAGCCGCAGATTTTGATCCCTTTCTGCCCGACTGTATACTTGGGAGGTCCTTCCTCCAGTTGCGCGTGCAGGTAAGTGCGGGTTCGCTGAAGCCCCATTCCCTCCCGTGCCGGGAACTTTCGGACGAGGTGTGCAGTTGCCTGAACCCATCCTCAATCAGTCCCGCGTCGGCACACATCAACCCCCTCTCTGTGTCGATCTGGACGGTACGCTGGTCAAGTCGGACACGCTGGTTGACTCCCTGCTGGTGCTCGCGCGGGCTCGCCCCGCCCTGCTGCGCAAACTGCCGGCAAGCCTGCTGCACGGCAAGGCAGCTTTCAAAGCCACCATCACCCAGTCCATCTCGCTCGACGTGGTGCATCTGCCCTATAACCAGGAATTGCTCCGCTATCTGCGCGACCAGCATGAACAGGGCAGAGAGATCTATCTGGCCACCGGCGCCGATCAGGCACTGGCCAAGCGCGTTGCCGCCCATCTGGGCATCTTCAAACAGGTCCTGGGTTCCGACGGAGCCACCAATCTCACCGGCTCGAACAAACTCGATGGGCTTGCTGCCCTCATCGGCACCGGCGGGTTCGACTACATCGGGAACGACACGCCGGACCTGCCTCTGCTGGCCAAGGCCGCCCAGCCCATGGTCGCCAATCCTACCCTGCGCTTGCGCATCGGCCTGGTCACCCACAAAATCCGTCCGGCGCGCGTCTTCACTGACCGCTGTCCCACATGGAAAGCGCTGCTGAAAGCCGTGCGGGTTCACCAATGGGCCAAGAACCTGCTCATCTTTGTCCCGCTGTTGCTGTCTCACGCCCTGTCGCCGGCGCGCCTGCTCACTGCCTTCGCGGCCTTCTGTTGCTTCAGCGTCACCGCCTCGGCGGCCTACATCGTTAACGACTTGCTCGACATCGATGCCGACCGCCGTCATCCCAGCAAGTCCCTGCGCCCTTTTGCCTCAGGCGATCTTTCCCCGTTTACCGGAGCCGGCCTTGCCCTTCTGTTTCTCCTCCTGGGGATCCTGGGCGGACGCCTCCTCTCAGGCGGATTCTATGGCTGGCTGTTGCTCTACCTGGCAATCACATTGGCCTACACCTGGTACCTCAAGCAGGTTGCCCTGGTAGATGTGCTGGCTCTCTCCGGGTTATATATCTTGCGCTTGCTGGCGGGCGGCGCTGCCACCCAGACCCATATCTCGCACTGGCTCGACGGCTTCTCGATGTTTCTGTTTCTCTCTCTGGCCATCGTCAAGCGCTTTGCCGAATTGGAAAACCTGCGCGCCAGCGGTTCGTCGGTGAAAAACGGCAGAGGCTACCTTGTGTCGGATATTGCCCAGCTTCGCAGCTTCGGCACCGCTAGCGCCTATGCTGCCGTGGTGGTCCTGGCCATCTATATCAGCGGGATCGACGTCATCAAGCTCTACCGCGAGCCAAGATTTCTGTGGCTGATTGTGCCCCTGATGATTCTCTGGCTCAACCGGGTGTGGCTGCTCGCCTCCCGCGGGGAGTTGGACGAGGACCCTGTATCCTTTGCCCTCACCGACCGCATGAGCCAACTCATCGGCCTCGCGGTGGTGGTCGTGGCCTTGCTGGCGCTCTAGCAAGCATCGTTCCACGCCATCGTTCTTTTAGCGAACCCCTGATTAAGTCAAGGTGTTGTCCGGCCGGGCACTTCCTTGTGTGAAAGGGCCCGACTTCAGTCGCGCCGATAAGGCTAATACGATGACCGGGCTTTACAGGCTGCGGAAAAACTCTTCGGGAAGGCTCGGTGCGTCAGGGCACGACCGGGGCACCGGGGGACCCTCAGGGTCGGGGTCGCGTGTCGATAAGGCCCATAGAATGAGTGGGGCTTTAGCCCCCGGAGGGATTGCTCGCCTGGCTTTTTGAATCCTGAACAACAGTTTTTCCGCAGCCTGTTTAGCCCCTGAGGGAAGGCCGTGATTTGCTGGAGTGACTTGTTCGGAGGTTCCTTGGACCTCCACCTATGCCCAATAGCTGCGGTCGAGCGTGCGGTACTGAATGGCTTCAGCCAAATGCGGCACGGCCAGATGCTCAGCTCCTTCAAGGTCGGCGATCGTGCGGGCAACCTTGAGAATGCGATCGTGCGCTCGCGCCGTCAGCCCCTGTTGTTGCATCGCCCGTTCCAGCAGCCGTTCGGCATCGGCGCCTAACTCGCAGTGCGCGCGAATCTGCCGCGTCGTCATCTGCGCGTTCGAATAGATCTTGTCGCCTGCCTTCTTGAACCGCTGTCGCTGCCGTTCCCGCGCGTTCATTACACGGCCACGAATCTCGGTCGATCCTTCCGCGGAAGCCCCGCCGCGCAGTTCCTTGTATTGCACTGCCGGCACTTCAATATGAATGTCGATTCGATCCAGCAGCGGCCCCGAGATCTTTGCCACATAGCGTTGAATCATCGGCGGCGTGCACGAGCACTCCCGCGACTTGTCGTTGAAATATCCGCACGGGCAGGGGTTCATCGCCGCCGCCAGCATGAAGCGAGCCGGAAAACTCAGCGACATGGATGCGCGCGCAATGGTGACCGTATGATCTTCCAGCGGCTGGCGCATCACCTCCAGCACGTTGCGCGGAAACTCCGGCAACTCGTCCAGAAACAGCAAGCCATTGTGGGCCAGGGATACCTCGCCGGGGCGGGGAATGATGCCGCCACCAATCAACCCGGCGTCGGAGATGGTGTGGTGCGGTGCGCGAAACGGCCGCTGCGTAACCAGGCCCGCTGCCGCATCCAGCACTCCGGCGACGGAGTGAATCTTGGTGGTCTCCAGCGCTTCTTCAAACGTGAGCGGCGTCAGGATCGACGGCAGACGCTTGGCAAGCATCGTCTTTCCCGAGCCGGGTGGCCCGATCATCAAGATGTTATGGCTGCCCGCCGCGGCAACTTCGAGAGCGCGCTTGGCTGTCTGCTGGCCGCGCACGTCACAAAAATCCACAGCGAAATGCTGCAGTTCGTTCAGCAACTCTGCGGTGGATACCTTGAACGGTTCTCGCTGGATAGCTCCAACGACCGTCGTGTTCAGCAGTTCGAGCACGTCAAGCAGCGACGAAACCGGATAAATGTTGACACCCTCGACGACGGCGGCCTCGGCAGCATTAGCCGCGGGCAGTATCAAATTGGCGATCCCTTTTTCGCGCGCCAGGATCGCCACCGGCAACATGCCGGGAACGGCGCGCACACTGCCGTCGAGACCCAATTCGCCAACCAGCAGAAAGCGGCCCAGGTTATCGGTGCGCAACGCCCCGTAGGCGCCCAGAAGGCTCACGGCGATGGGCAGGTCGAAGCCCGCCCCTTCCTTCTTCATGTCCGCCGGCGCCAGGTTGATGGTGATGAAGGTGGGTGGGATCGTATAGCCGGAGTTCTTGATGGCTGCTCGCACCCGGTCGCGGCTTTCACGCACCGCGGCGTCCGGCAGACCTACGGTGTGAAAGACCTCTTTCTCCGCCACCGTGCCGCTATAGTCCACCTCGACATCGATGAGGTTGGCATCGATGCCATACACTGCCGCACTGAGCGCTTTGAAAAGCATGGTCGGAAAGTTGCAGCGAGTGTAACAGATAAAAAGACAGATTAGAAGGCGACATCAAATTGTCACCCGGATTGGCGGTCCCTCCTCGTCATGCGGAGGGGTCGAGTGGCCACTGCGGCGTTCATTGGTCGAATTCCGGCTCACCTACAGGGCGGCAGTGCCCATGCGGGACTAGCGTGTCCAATAAATCCCGTAAGAGGAAAGTGGAGGCATTTGGTCTCTATAGGAAGCTAGTTGTGTTGGACAGGTGGGACAGCCTAATGGAGTTGTTAGCCTCATCGATCTGCGTGTATGGGGATTGATGTCGAAATCTATTGATGGCCGTTGATGCATCCTGTAATAAGCTATCCATGGCCGCCCGTCGCCAATGCTCTGACCCATTTACAACGATGTTGTTGCAGGTGTCCAGGACCCACCGGCCTGGGTTCGGCAATTAGTTTTCGATTGCCTGGCGCCATAGGGCGATCTGCTGCCGCGTTTCCTCGGGTGCCATGGGTCCAGATGTTCACCGAGCCCATCTGTGCGAAATGCCCGATGCTTGGTCGATTCGCCGGACCCGATGGCTTTGCGAGCATTGCCGTCATGAGATGTCGACCATGGCGGGAACCACCTTCCAGGACTTCCATCTGCCGGTGACCGTCTGTTTCCGCGCCATGTGGCAGATTACCTGCCAAAGGCACGACAGGAGCGCACTGGGCCTAAAGCGCGTTCTTGGCCAGGGCAGTTACAAGACGCCTTGGGGAAGCAGCATAAGTTGCGCCCCGCCACGGTGCGGCCAACTCGCGACTGGCTGAATGGCATTGTCGAGGTGGAGGAAGCCATTTGGGGCGGCGACGAAACAGGCGTATGCAGCAGGCAAACAGAGGACAGGGCCTTGATCGTCGTAGCCGCCTTAGAGGACGGAATATATTCCGCTTAAGCAATCCACTCAGCGTTCACTTTATGCTTGGAAATATCGTTCTGGAGTTTTGGCTTTACGGTTTCCGCGACGGAGTTTGCCTCGGAATCGCGAATTGCATCACGATGATACGGACGTAGAGTCGAGCACCTTCGGACACCCTCTAAACTGAATTGACCAAGGGGACTTCGCGCGCCGCATGGTCCAACGAAGGCGTTGCACCTTTACCTGCTCTGATGATGGCCAATCGTTTTTCGGCCACCAGCAGGACTTCAAGTTCGTCCAGGAATGGGCTTTCGTAAAGTCCTGCCCGAATCAATGGCCATGCGGACTGATAGGACATGACAGCCTCATGCATGGAGCGCCAATGCACATCGAGGCCGTCCCACTCCGGCCCGGCAAATCGATGTCCGCATTCCGGGCAGAGCCGTCCACCTGGGTCAGAAACCACGGCCTTAGGCGATTCTGTGAGGAACCCGTAGTCCAGCCTGATCAGGCGCAGTGCTGCATCCTTAACCAAACGTGCAGCAGTGACACCGCGTGCACTTGCAACCAGCTCCAATGTCTCTACTTGCTTCTGAGTGAATTCAACTTGCATTGAGCGGAATTTTAGCAGAACCACGCGGTCCATAACTGGTCAAAAATGCACACTTTCCCAGAGGTTAAGTTCGGGATTTCATTGAACCTTGGCCGCCGTGCTGCAACTGCGAGGATGCCGGTCAGCTTGATATGCCCATCGCCTTTCCACCGCACGTACTGTCCACGCCCCACCATGTCCGGAGATGAGGTCGCGTCCATGCAAGCATTCTGACGATGTACCGGAAGCTTCGTCTGTGACGGGCGACAATCGAAACTACCGGTCGTTGCGATGTTTCCAACAGCATTGATGCCGCTATCGAGAACCCTGACCGCCTTGCACAGTGGATGGCAGAACGCCCCGGGAAAAGAATTGGCCCGCCCCTCTCAAGAGAGGCTCAGGCCCAATTCCTTTCTCAAGCCTCGCAAGGCTCTTTCCACAACCTGAGCCACGGCTTTGCTTAATGATTCAGCCGCGACAAGCTGATCGATTTAGATGGCTGCCGACAGAAATGCCGCTCTCGCTACCACCATTCCATCGAGCGACTCGAAGGCGTCTTTAGGTCCGGGTCGGGTCTCGCTGAGCGAAGGAGCAAGAGTGGACATTGCACGAGTTTCACAACTTTCTCTGCAATTGAGCCGAAAATCAGCGGATGCCAGCCCGAGAGTCCGTGTGTCGAGATCACGACGAGGTCGATACGCTCACGGTCGATCACTTCCATGATGTTTCCGACAATGTCATTGCCGACTTCGACGCTTGAGCCTCCCTTGACGCCTTTGGAGGCGAGGGCCGCGTGGATTTTTGCGAGGCGTTCCTCGGCATGCGCCTTCATCTTCTCGGGAAACGATGCGTCCGGAACAGAATAATCCGCCGTCGTCATCGCAAGCATCGGGATTACATGCACGAGGAACACTTCGGCTTTGAAGTGCAGCGCTAGGTCGGTTGCCATATCCAAAGCAGCCTTTGAAGACGGGCTAAAGTCGATAGGCAACAGGATCTTTGTCGGGATGGAAGGAAAAGCGCGAACTTCGGACATGACTCACTCCTCTGAGAATCCTCAGCATGACTAGAGAATCATTATCGCCGTCCATAACTGCGAAGACTGTACACTTGTGAGCACATCCCCGTAAACCGGCTCGTAATGCTCCTTCAAGGATTTCGCTGACCAAGCTAAAGCCACTCCGCCTCAGACCAAATCTACTGGCCATCAGCCAGAATGCTTAAAGCACTTCAGGGCGACATAACTGCACTCATACCACTCCCTCGTATATCGTCGAAGAACGGGGTTCTCCGCTGTTGCACACACTGAGCCGCGTACAAGTACATGGCGGCGGACCAAGTCTGCCAATCCCGACCGCTTGGCTTGCCGGTTTGTGCATGACTCCACTCGTTGAAACCCCACTCCGCCTCGTCCTCGTGCCATGGCTTCACAAGCTTTGTCAGCGCCAATAGCTTGCGTTCAGCCAACTCGATCTGACCCGCCGCTACGCACGCCGCTATATAGAAGCCGCAGATGAAAGGCCAAACACCACCGTTGTGATAGTCCCCAGGCCGGTTATAACGCTCGTAACGCGGCAGCCAGTCCGCGTGATGGGGCAGAATATACGGGAACAGACAAGGCGGCAAATCCACTGCAAGTTCCCCGCGGCCCCGCATGGCCTCGCACTCGGCTTCAATCCACGCCACCAGATTTGTTCCCCATTGTGGCGAAGCAATCCCGGTTAAAATCGCCAGGCTATTGCCCAATAGGTCGAAGCGGTCGCTGCTCATCACCTTGTAGGAATACAGTGCGTAGTAGGGCGTGGATGGCTCCACCAGTGCCTCTTGCTCGTAGCGATTCTTCTCATCGCCATGGACCTCGAGACGGGTCATCAATGTGCGCAGAAGATCGGCCGACTCGTGTTCGCCATAGAGACGAAGGTACGCATAGACGAGCATGTTCACATAGAGGCCGTACCCCATAACGTACTGCTCGTCGCGCCAATCGCTGGTAGGTAGCTGTGCAACCATCACCCTGTCATCCGGGCTCTGGTATTGCATCCAGCACAGGGCCTTCAGGGCCTCCTCCTGGAGGAACTCCGGCTGAGTGCTCGATATTCGGAAGAGAGCCAGTCCGAACAGGAAGAGCGGCGTCGAATCGCTGGATCCCCGGTTCGCGGAATCGTGTGCGAGGGATGGGATGTGGCCATTCGGCGTCTGATTGTTCGCAAGCGCAACCAGCGTCCGTTCCAAAGCATCCATAAGCTGCTGGTTGCCGGTGGCCAGAAAGCCGAGCGCTGAAATCATCAAGTCCCGGGTGTAGGGTTCCGGATATCCCCAGCCAGCGGTTCGTGGAAGTCCTTGGAACGGTCCCCGTGCGTTATGCAGCAGGATTTGCAAAGCCGCGTCTTTAGCCAGCTCGATGGAGATTCGTGACGTATCGTCGAATGACATAGGCACCTCGTTGTCATGCTTGGTTGCAGGGCGTGCACTCGCACCTGATTGCCTTCTATTGGATTCCCAATCGATCGGAGACTATTTGCACGAACTGCCTGGCAACCTGGCGATAATCGAATAACTCGACCACGCGTTTTCTCCCTGCTTCTCCCATATGCTGCCGCAGGGCGCTATCCCGCATAAGCAGAAGTAGGTACTTGGCAATATCAGGTACGCTCGCGCGGTACTCAGCTGTCCGCGGATTTGGAAACACGATGCGGTGACTCTTCTCGTAGTCGTGGCCTTCGCCGTAGAGTGCCTCAGTAATCTTTCGCTCTTCGGCCACTGTCGCCAGAAATGCAGTTTCGCCCTGCACCATTGTGTCGCGAAAAGCCATGGCATCGATTGCGATCACCGGCCTCTCGCAGGCGTTCGCCTCAACTTGAATCATGCCAAACCCTTCTAGCCGGGATGGCGCAGCATAGATGTCGCAGGCAGACAACAAGTAGGGCATAAAGTTCTGTGAGACAACATTGGTCGAGAAGATGACCTTTTCCGCGATGCCCAAATCTGCTGCCAGTTTCAGATCGATCAGGTTCTGTTGTTTGGTGCGGGCTTGAGGCCATACCTTACAGACATATCTCCAGTCGGGCGCTTCGGCATCGATCAGCGCCAATGCCTGCATGACCTCTTGAGCGCCTTTGGAAGCGCCATCACCGCCCGCGGTCAGGATCATCAACTGGTTCTCCGATATTCCCAAGTCTTCGCGGATCGAATGGACCTTCCTGTCGGCGCGGGAATGCGGCGCATAGCGATCCGTATCGCAACCCACGGGAAGCACAACAATGTTGTCTGCCTTGATTCCATCTCTGACATACACCTCCTTTACCCAATTGGAGGTAACCAGGATCAGCGGCAGGGCGTTCAGAACTTCGCGGTGCTCCGCGATATAGCCATCGGCCACGAGCCACGGCACGGCCATCATCCCAAACTGTTGCGGGTGCAGGACCAGGCTCGGAAGATGGCCCCAGAACCCCACACCGACGACGATGTCCGGCTTGAACCAGCGGTAATACCATTCCTTTTCAAGTGGCGACTCCAGATGGACCGGGTGGACGTCCACGCCCATCTCACGCAAGCCTCTGCATAGCAGTTCACCTTGTAACGCCAAGCCGGCCGCCGGCGCCGGATATTCACTCAATACAAGTACCTTCACGATTCAGTCTCCCTTGATGCGATGCGTTCAGTCGCTGCTTCAGCCGAGTCAACACACCAAAACCCTTCTATTCGCGGTGTGCACTGCGTTTCCCAGCTATCGGCTGGGTATCCATAGACATCCGCAATGAGCCGACGCTTCTCAAGCCAAACGCTCTCCATCAATACGTCCCGCCGATCCGCATCGGCGCGAACCCTAGGCAGATAGGCACGTCCGCCATCTTCGTACGCAAATAGCCATAGACGCTCCGCATCGATATCGCCCGATCTCCAAAGCCCCACGACGGTTTGACAGCACTCCTCATGCCTGCGGTGACGTGTGTACTCGCCGTTCGGACCGTGGGTCACAACCAAACTGTAGTGTCCCCCGGCCAGCAGCTCCAGGACGGTCTTTTGGAGTTCCTCGATTGGAATTGGCAGTTGGTCGGGTTCGTCATCCAGATCCGCCATCTCACCCACCGCACCTAGTTGCTCCAGGACCCGACGGAATTTTGGCGCACGGTCCGAATCGGAAGCTCGACAAAGAGTCACGATCCGCCACTCAAATTCCGGGTGGTCGAGTATGTAGCCACCGCACCAGAGCGTCTCGTCGTCCGGGTGGGCTACCACAACAGCGGCGCGCTGTCGAAAGCCAGGCATCAATGGATCGTGTTGGACAGGGGTCATTGTTCTCCACAAGACTGTGTCAGAGCTTAACTTATCGGTGCGATCGTTCATCGAGTTATACCTCGATTGTGAAACCCTGCCTTTCCGCGACGGCCTTGATCCGTCGGGAACATTCGTTATAGTGCTGCGCCATATTCGCCGACCATGACAAACCGTCGGAGCGTCCGATCTCCTCCCAATACTGCTGAAGCGTTCGATCGTATTCGTCAATGGCAGGCATCAGTACTTCTGCATGATACTGCTCGTCATGACGGAAACTCTCGATGGACATTCGAGGTTTTTGTGGAGACTGTTCAGCAACGTAGCCGAGCACGACTCCGTCTACCGGAAAGGTGTTCCGAGGCAACCCAAGCAGATCGATCATCGCCTGCGGGTCGCGCCGGATTCCGCCGATGGGCACGACGCCGAGGCCGAATGCCCGCGCGGCAGTCATCAGCGTAGCCATAACAATTCCGACATCGCTCACACAAGCCAGAATCCCTTCAAGGCTTCGTTGGAACACCTGCTCGGCGCCGCCCTTCTCGACGCCGAGGCCAGTCTTAAAGAGGTCCGCGACCACGGCGATGAACACCGGGGCTTGCGCTATCCATGGCTGGCCGCCGGCGATTTCGGCTATCCGTGCGCGGCTTGCAGCATTGCGAACAACCACGAGCGATACCTCCTGGCTGTTGCTGGAGGTCGGAGCACGATGTGCGGATTTGATAATTGCATCAAGAATATCTTCCGAGATTGGGTCGGTCTTATAGCTGCGACTGCTGTGGTGTGCCTGTAAGAGGCGGATGGTTTCATTCATCGAGGCTCCTCAATTGCGTCAACCTACTCTTGTCAAGAAGCCCAACGGACTTGCTTGACAAGGCCTGCATTGATGGTTTTGTTACGCACTGAGCGCAGGGTAGTCGGTGTATCCGAGCGGCCCCGGTGTAAAGAAGGTGCTTCCGTCCGGCACATTGAGCGGCGCATTCCTGGTAAACCGTGCCGGCAGATCTGGGTTGGCGATGAAGAGCTGGCCAAAGGCCACTGCGTCTGCTTCTCCTGCTTGAATCACCTGATTCGCCTGTGCCAGCGTGTACCTTTCATTCGCAATGTATACTCCGCCGAATTGTTTCTTGAGTTGCGGGCCCAGACGGTCGGGCCCGAAATACTCGCGTGCGAACAAGAAAGCTAGCCCCCGTTTGCCTAGCTCACACGCCACGTATCCAAAGGTTGCCGGCGGGTTTGAATCGTGCATGTCCTGGGAATCTCCGCGGGGCGCCAGATGCATTCCCACGCGCTTGGCGCCCCAAATTGCAACCACCGCGTCGGCTACTTCGAGCATGAGCCTGGCGCGGTTTTCAATCACCCCGCCGTATGCGTCGCTACGATGATTGGATCCGTCCTGCAGGAACTGATCGAGGAGATAGCCATTGGCGCCATGGATCTCTACCCCGTCAAAACCGGCCAATTTCGCGTTCTCTGCACCGATGCGGAAGGCATCGACGATGCCCGGAAGTTCCGAGGTCTCAAGTGCGCGTGGCGTCACATAATCCGAAACGGGGCGCACCAGGCTAACATGGCCTGCTGGCCGGATCGCACTTGGAGCAACTGGGAGCTGACCTTCCAGGAAGCGTGGGTCGGAGATGCGACCCACATGCCAGAGCTGTGCGAAGATTCGGCCGCCGGCATGGTGCACCGCGTTGGTCACTGACTTCCAGGCTTCGGTTTGCTGCGGCGACCAGATTCCTGGGACATTGGCATAGCCGACGCCTTGCGGCGTAACTGGGATGCCCTCGGAGACGATGAGGCCGGCACCGGCTCGCTGCGCATAGTGTTCGGCCATGAGCTGCGTCGGAATGTGCTTTGATGTACCGCGCAAACGCGTGAGTGGGGCCATGACAATTCGATTCGGTAGATCGAGATCGCCGATCTGGATGGGGTCTAAAAGAGAAATCATGAGCACACGTCCTTCAGGATAGGTATCTTGTTACTGTGGGTGTTTCCGACGAATGTAGTTGGCACACCGGCCCTCGGTGCGATACACAGAGCGCGCGGGTTTGAGTCGGCGACCTGCAATGAGCGCTTCTGCAATTGGACTACGTACGGGAGAACACCACTGCTCTCAATTGCTCATTCCGGGCCAGGTCATGGTCTAAGAACCGCGGCAAGCAGAACGGCCAGACCGTTCCATGCAATTTGCACCCCGATGCAAAGCAAAATGAAAGCGACGACCCGCAAAATTCCGTGCGCAGTGGATGGAGGAATGATCTTGGTAATCTTTGGTGCATACGCAAAGCAGACATAGACGAGGACGCTTAGAACGACCACTGCAAGGAAAACGCCAATGTGGGCGACAACATCTTTCGACATGTCCCGATTCGAGATGTGAGCAGTGAGTGTCAGCAACGCGACGAGCGTGCCTGGACCCGATGTGACAGGAAATGTAAATGGGTAGAATGCCCCCTGCTCAAGGTATTGTTTCCGCGTCTCGTCTCGAACTTCGCTCTCTTCCTCCTTGTTTCTAACGTTTGCGTGTGCATCCCTCTCGTTCAGTACAGACCATCCCATCGCCGCAATCACAATGCCTCCCGAAAGCTGGACAATGGGCAATGAGATTCCGAAGAAGTTGAGAATCGCCGCACCCAGAAGTTCAATGATAGCCAAGAAGATGATGTTATTGATTGCGATCTTGCGCGCCATAGACCGATAGAGTGCAGGAGGCGCTTCGCCTGCGAGCCCAAGGAACACAAGGGCCGACCCGAGCGGATTGATCAGCGGCAATAGCACGCTGAATGCGATAAGAAACGACTTCCAGAGGAGCAAGTGCAGTCTCCAAATTCACGGTCTCATCCGCTCGGCATAAGGCGGGAGCCACCCTGGCAAGACTCGGCTTCCGGAAGGTTGCGGGCCTGGACGCCAATCTCGTGCAAGGCCAGAAAAGCCTCCAACAACACGCGAGGGTTAGCTTTCTCTCTGCCCGTTCACCCTTCCCACGGTTCCTTCTAGAAGCGATGCACGGACCAACCACGAGTACCCATTGAAATTGTCACTCTCCGACCTTGGAACGACTGTGCCGAATTGAACAGATGGTATGCAGTCCTTGGCCGGAGAATGATGCTAATCGTCCAGGATGGTCTTCGGCACTCAGCGCAGGCTTTCCGCATTCGTCTCGGTGCCCACAGTGCAGGCTATTCCAACGAATCTTGCTCGTCACTTGTCGCAGCAAGCACCAGCCTCATTGATTCGAAGAAAAAGGGAGAAAGCAATGTCAGCAACAAACTCGGTTGTCGCCGTCTACAACTCTCATGAGCAGGCAGAGTGCGCCGTCAAAGCGCTCCAATTGGCCGGGGTCGATATGAAGAGTCTTTCAATCGCGGGAAGAGGTACACACACCGATGAACATGTTGTCGGCTACTACAATGCAGGGGATCGCATGAAGTACTGGGGCAAGGTTGGAGCCTTCTGGGGCGGGTTCTGGGGACTGCTTTTTGGATCTGCGCTCTTTGCAATTCCTGGCATTGGCCCGGTCCTCGTTGCTGGTCCACTGGTTGGCTGGATTGTCGCAGGGCTTGAGGGTGCGGTGGTCGTCGGTGGGGTCAGCGCCTTAGGCGCAGGCCTGGCGAGCATCGGAATTCCGAAGGACAGCGTGATCAAGTATGAAACAGCATTGAAGACCGACAAGTACCTGTTGATCGTCCATGGCGCACCGGACGCAGTGTATGCCGCAAGATTCATCCTCGACGATGGCTCCGGCACTGGTTCCTATTGCGTTCATGGTCAGCCGATGCTCACGAGTTAGTCTCTCTGTCGGCATCCACATGGAATGGCCGGGCAGTACCAATCCGGCATTTGTCCGCAACTCATCCATCTTAAGTCACACATTTCCGCCAGCCTGATCCTCTTCAAGCGATTCCGGATCGGAACAGGACGAGACCGATATGTATTCAGGACTCAACGCAAGGAGCAACAATCCCTTCGCCGTACGCAAACTGCAGGACGAAGCGCGCGCCATTCCGACTCCAACTCTTCCAACCTCCGGATTCAACATCTGGTGGCAGAAGACCTTTGCCCAGCACACAGCGATGGCCGCTGAAGCATATGCACTCATGCGCGCCGATCGCCGAGTGAGTTCGGCAGGGCTGCGGCGCCACGGGGAATCCAATTGACCCCGCGCACAATGGCTCCGCTTTCAACCTGCAAGCCAATTGGCGAGGCGTCAAAGACGCTCGAACAAAGCAGCGGTCCCTGTCAAATTGAGCCATCATCTATACGGATTGATCTTAGGCACGACGCGGCCACGGCAATCGCAATCACCCTGTTGCTGATTTCGTGTTTCCTCGCCACCGGCTGTCGTCCGCAGCCTGTCTCTCTGCCGCATGGCGGGGGCAACGCTGTAGATGCCGCAGCTGTCGCCGGAAAGCTGCGCGCCATGATGTCTCCCGAACCCCAGCCTGCGGTCCATTCGCAAGGGTCCGGCAATGATAGTCAGAACGCTCACAAGACATATGAGGCACTTCAATATGCGCCCGCCTGGGTGCGCGAAGGACAGGCGACACCGCAGGCACTTATCATCATTGCGGCGCTGGAGAACAGCCAACAAAAAGGACTGATCCCGGAGGACTATGAAGCATCACTCTGGCCTTCGAGACTTGCGACTCTTAAAGGAGCACCTGGGAACGCAGATGCCGTGGCTCAGTTCGATGCCGCTCTGACGGTCGATGCGATCCGGTATCTTTCCAATATTCGCGTTGGCAGGGTAAATCCAAAGCCGCTGGATTTCGGGGTCGATCTCGACCAGAGGCATTACGACTTGCCACAGTTCCTGGTGGATGAGGTTCTGAGCGCAAGCAATCTCCAGGAAGTGTTGAATAAGGTGGAACCTCAATATCTCGGCTACCAACGGACCGAGTCCGCGTTGCACACATATCTGGGCCTTGAAGGGCAGGAAGTCAATCAGCCGCTGCCTGCTTCGCCAAAGACGGTGAAGAGCGGCGATGCCTACTCCGGTGTTAAAGAATTGGGGAATCGCCTTCGCCTGCTTGGGGATTTGCCGCAGAGCGATTCAGCCGATCCGAGCACAACTGTGTACGATGCGCGATTGGTCGCGGGCGTTAAGCACTTCCAGGCCCGCCACGGGTTAAAGCCCGACGGAAGGCTCGACACAGCAACCTTGCAGGCGCTGAATGTGCCATTGAGTACCCGCGTGATCCAATTGGAAGATTCGCTTGAAAGGTGGAGGTGGCTTCCTGCGGACTATCCGCAATTGCCCGTCGCAGTGAATATCCCCGGATTCACGCTGCGGGTATTCTCAGACGACCATACCATTGCGATGCGGATGAATGTTGTGGTGGGGAAGGCGCTTAATCACCAAACGCCTGTCTTTGCCAAGGAGATGAAGTACATCATTTTCCGGCCCTACTGGAATCTTCCTCTCGATATTGTTCGCGCTGAGATCGTCCCCAAGCTTCGCGTAGAGCCACATTACCTGGCGAGGAAGGGATTCGAGGCAACGGACCAGAATGGGCGCGTAGTAGCCGCGGGCGCAGTGAGCCATGCCATGTTGGCAGAAATTGAGTCAGGGCGAGTTCTCGTTCGGCAAAAGCCGGGGCCGCGCAATGCACTTGGGTTGGTCAAATTCATCTTTCCCAATGAGTTCGACATTTACCTGCACAGTACGCCGTCACCGCAGTTGTTCAATCAGTCCCGGCGCGACTTCAGTCACGGCTGCATTCGCGTGGAGAAACCTGCGGAACTTGCGGCGTGGCTGCTCCGCGATCAGCCCAAATGGACTCTGGAAAATATAAAGGCAGCCATGCAGTCTGGCCCTGACAATCACCAGGTGAACCTCTCCAAGCCTGTGCCAGTGGTCATCGTCTACCTGACGGCGATCGTCGAGGAAAATGGCGAAGTCTATTTCTTCGACGACATCTATGGACTCGACGGAGCTCTCAATGACGCCTTGGCAAAGAACCGGACGAACCGATGAAGGGATACGGACTACCAGTGACGCACTGGCCCTACGTCGACGTGCACAAAGTCGGATTGCGCATAATACCCGACGCCGCCGCGTTTTAGAGACAACGCAGCATCGCGAACCTGGGCCGTAGGAATCCCCGGTATGCGAATATCGATGGCCTTGGCTTCCATGTGCTGGCTGTGGAGGGCAACACCATTGCTATGTTCGCGGAGATAGTTGTTGCTCCATGGAGTTCGATATCCGCAGACGATGTCGATCTCGCTGTCGAGATGCCCCAGTTTGACCAACAGGTCATGCAGCAGGTCAAATTCCCTGGTGTCATAGTCCTTCTCGTCGCCGGTGCGGTGGTCCCGAAGAAAATGATCCAGCGCCGCCACTCCTTCCGGGAGATATTGGTCGCCGATGCGGTAGACAACGTCCAGATGTTCTCCCGTATGCAGGTGATAGAGACGAAGCCGATAGGGCACAGAATCTGCAGGGGTTGCTGCCCGGGCCACTCTGGCAGCGGGAAACAGACAACATGCCAACGCCACGCCGAAACCAATACGCAAGGTCTTCTTCAACAGAGTTTCTCTCTTTCCGAAGCCTTGTCAATTATAGGCCTCCCGGCGAATCGATGCCGGCCGGGTGGTGCGCGCGCATCTATGTCGTGCTCAAATGTCCAAAAGTGCACAGCCTTTGCTCTCACGACAAATGAGACTGGTAGATAAGTCACTGTAATGTATCAACGAGGCCATGATGCCGACAGTTCGTCCTTTTGCTTCTATCCCGACCAGTATCCTTGTGCCGGTTGACTTTAGCCCATCCTCTCAAGCGGCTTTGGACGCAGCCAGCGAATTACAGCGGAGCCATCTGTTGCGCCGAGCATTACTCCGCACTACATCTTGAGGCCAATGGCGCTGCACTTAGGGTGCTTGCACTGGCAGGTCTCTTCTTCGTATCCGCACATGTTTTGCAGCAATGCTTCTTTCCGCTCTCGGACTGACAGTTGCATCCGGGACGTTCGCACTTTTGCGTCGTCATAAACGCTCCGCTTACTCGACATGCCTCTGCTCCTCTGAAGGCTCTGTTCTTCAAAACATGATGCGCATTCGCATCCCAAGCAGCGCAGTGGTATAGGCCTTTGTTGCGTAGGTGGGATGGTTCGATATTTCGAGGTCCGGACCAAAGTCGACGCTTTTCGTCAAGCGTAGCCGATAAAATGCCTCCATCGCGCTCTCGTGGTGTTGGGCGCCAAAGCTCGGCTTGGAGTGAATAAGAGAAATACCGAACATGTCTCCGCGCCGGCCAAATGGCCTCATTTGGTCCAGGCCAAGCTCTTCCACTTGCTTGATCGACGTTCCCAAGTTGGACGCAAAACCGAGTCTCCCAAAAGGAGTCCAACCGCTCCACAATTCCTGCTCGAAGCCGATGCCGCCACCTGCGCCGCTACCGAGAGTCGCCGTGTCATCGCGCCAAAAATTCATGCGATAGTCCCTGAACTGCTTGCCAGGAGCGCCACCAAGCCAGCCGACTTCGATGGACTCCATATACTTTCGATCTGCCAGAGTTTTAAGATTCCCCTGCGGTGATCCCTCCGTATCGATAACGAGGGCGTGAGTGTAAACATGCCGCGAGGCCTGGAATTCTACCGCCGCGCCACCGGCGTATGCACCGTCGGAGGCAAACGTCAGGTTGCCGTCGCTTCCCCCATTCAGAAATTGAGCCCGCTCGTCGTTGTTGAACATGCTCAAGCTGATGAACTCGTTGGGATGGATCTTGCCTACGTAGACCGACAGCCTCTTGTGGATCAGATCCTGGCGCCAGTAGAGAATGTCCACCATGAACGGCTCTTGCGGACCGCCTCCCTGAAGACAATTGAGTGTAAGTCCGGAACCGAGGCTTTGGCTGAGATTGAACTGCCGGCTGATGCCGATGTTCGTCCCTGAGCGCACCAGGAGGCTGATTGTCCCGGCGTTGCTCTCGTGGTCATACACCTTCCAGGCGGCCGTGAAATCGGCGCGCCCGCTCGATTGGTCGTGACGGACGCCATCCGGTGTGGCTGTCGCATACTGGCTCACGAGCGTGTACGTTTCGCCAATCTTCAGTTTTGCAGATTGGTTGATTCCATCGGTCAGTCGTTCGAACGGCCTGAAGATCGCATCGAACGGGGCGTTCTTGAGAACCGGGTCCGAAGGAATCCTCGATAGTGCAATTGCGTCTCGGTCGAGTTCCTGGCGAAGATCGTCCGGTTCATCCGACAGCCTTGCATATCTCGAAGGGTCCTCGGACCGCTTGTTCATCTCAGCGGAATCGGAGTTTGCGCCTCCTTCCTGTCCCGCGGCCGTTAGGCAGACTGCAACAAACAATAGCAGCGGTGAAATCCTCATTGCGATTCTCCCCCAGGAGTCCGAATTAATCGGCGCTGAAAGAGTGACAGGCCAAAGCTCTGTTTGAAAGAGATGAGCGCACCGGAATTCACCCAAATATCGTATCCAAATAGCAGGCCGCCGCTTGCAGCGAACATGGCGGCGATATAGATATATCTCTGGCTTGCGACGGGAGCGTTGATGGATAACCTGGCGACTAACGGTTCAACTTCAGTTGCGTTCATCTTGCACGTTCTCTCCTGGTGCTGCGGTGCCGGTTATACAAGGCATTTGTGGAACCGAATGTCACTGAAGGCGCAATTCGCATCGCGCATCTGATTGAATCGCGGCCAATGCCAATTCAATCAGACCTCGCAAAGCTCAACGAATCGAACGCCGCACACACGTTTAGCGATGTGTCAGACCGGTTACGCGATCCCTCAAGCCGCCAGTCATGCGCGAAACCAGCTTGTCACTTGGACTTTGGCGGATCTGCCTTATATTGCTCATGCACCTGGATGTGTGGGGCAAAGGAATCATCAAGCCGTGATCAATTCTGGCCATCTCTCAAGACGTCGATCCGTAACACTAACCCTGGAATGACACACCACGGACCCAGGCTGCCGGATTCTCCGGCGTGCGATCTCTAGTGATGCCGACTGCATAAGAGGCCGTATGACAACTGCCGTGGAGGTGAGTCGGATGAAACAACGGAGAGAAATGACACTTGTAAAAGGACTAGGAACAGGACTTTGCCTCACTGTGCTCTGCTTCCTCGCTGCGCCAATGGCGAAGGCAGACGATTGGAATCAGAAAACCACGGTCACCTTCCCCGAACCCGTGGAAGTTCCGGGCGTGGGACAGCATCTTCTGCCGGCTGGAACCTATGTCTTCAAGCTCATGGACTCCTCGTCGGACCGTCACGTCGTTGAGATCCTAAGCCAGGATGAAACCAAGGTGTTCACCACTCTCCTATCCATCCCCAACCATCGCTTGAGGACCACCGACAAATCGGTTTTGACTTTCAGCGAGCGGCCTGCAGGCGAACCTGAGGCATTGAAGGCCTGGTTTCACTCCGGCGAACACGCGGGGGAGCAATTTGTATGGGATAGGCCCAGGGCCATCCAGTTGGCCAAACAAGCAAATGAGGCAGTGCTGTCAACCCCTGCAGCATTGACCGATGGACCAGTCGAGGCTTTGAAGACTGCAACGGTCGAGGCAGTCAGTCCTGTTGGAGAGACTGTCGAAACTGCCCAGGTTGTTGAAGCGCCTCCTGTCGTTGTGGCCGCCGTGGTTCCAGCGCCTGCAGTTGCAACTCAACCCGTTGTTGTCGCGGCATTGCCTAAGACCGCCAGTCAGCTCCCCTTGATTGGTTTGCTCGGGCTGCTTTCTCTCGGCGCGGGCTTCGGGCTGTTGGGCATCTCCAAAATAAACGCATAAATCAACGCTGGAGTGAATGACGCTCCTCTCATTCTGTCCAGGTAGAACCGGTCGAAGGATGCGGTATGCGAATATCGCGCCCTCCGACCTCAGCAGTTGACAGCGTGTAAGCGCCGCTTTCGCAAAACATTGATGGCTAGGACGCATGGGTGAGATGAGCACATTCACGAGAAGTCTCGATAGAAGAGCAAGCAGAGGTCGCTCTATTCTCTCGATGTCCCCCATTCAGAAGCGCCAGGCAAGCACTTTGGCGTGCCACTATTTGATTGCCTTGACAGGCATTTTGGTCGTCCCGCTTATCGTTGCAGCTCAGGGTTCGCAGTCAACCCAAATCGGATCCGGAGAAGGTTACACCCTCAGGCTGAACGCCAACATGGTTGTCCTCAGCGCAACTGTCCTTGATCGCCACAATGCTTCGGTCTCCGGCCTTGTCGAACGCGATTTCCAGATTTATGAAAATGGAAAACTCCAACAAATTAGGCATTTCAACCACGATGATCTCCCCGTCACGGCCGGCATTCTTGTCGACAATAGCGGGAGTATGGGCCCAAAGCGCGACGATGTGATTTCTGCCGCTCTGACGTTTGCCCGATTCAGCAATCCACTGGACCAGATGTTCGTGGTCAACTTCAACGATCGCGTGTCTTTCGGTCTTCCGCCCGGTATGCTGTTTACAGATCGACGAGACGAGCTTCAATTGGCCCTCTCAACAACCAAGACCATTGGCCAAACGGCACTTTACGATGGGGTCATTGCAGCACTCGACCATCTCAACTTAGGGACCCGCGATAAGAAGGTGCTCGTATTGATCAGTGACGGCGGCGACAACGCAAGCAAGCACACCCTTGCCCAGGTGCTTGACATTGCCAAGCAGACGACGGCAACTATTTACGCAATCGGTATCTTCGACGATCAGGACGGGGATCAAAATCCAGGTGTTCTCAAACGATTGGCCAGAGAGACAGGCGGCGAAGCGTTTTTTCCCGAATCATCGAAAGAGGTTGCCTTGATCTGCGAAGGGATAGCGGGCGATATTCGAAGCCAGTACACGCTGGCTTATGTCCCCGCGATTGCCGAGCAAGATGGGCGCTACCGAAGCATCGAGATCCGGGCAAACTCGCTTGGCCGTGGACGCCTTTCCGTTCGTACTCGGACCGGGTACTCGGTTCCACTAAAAACGCCTGCAGACGCAGCAAAGGCAATTGTCCATGATTCGAAACACTGAGGAGCGAGTGATCGGCGCGCGAAGCCATTCAGTTATGCGTTGGACGCGGAATGTCCTGTTCTTGGCTGGCGCACTGGCGGTTTGCTATGTCGGTGTCGCATTCATCTACGCGAGACACTGTGAGGAGATCGCCAACAGCGCTTTGGATCAGGAGCAACAAACGGGGGGGCAGCGCACGTCAGGCCCGTCTGGCTATTTCACCGAACAAGGCCGGGTTCTGGGCCGCATCGAGATCCCGCGACTGAAGATAAGGGTGGCAATTCTCGACGGGACCACATCGCGAACACTGGAAGTTGGAGTGGGGCATATCGAAGGAACAGCCCTTCCAGGAGAGCCGGGAAACATCGGAATCGCCGGTCACCGCGACACCTACTTCCGTGCATTGAGGAATATTCGCACTGGAGATGAGATTCGAGTTCAAGCAGGCTCTGCCCTTTCGCGCTACAAGGTCGACACTGTACAGATCGTTGCCCCCGACGACATTAGCGTGTTAGCCCCCTCTGCTGCATCGACCGTTACGCTTGTTACCTGCTATCCATTTTACTTTATCGGCGCAGCTCCACAAAGGTTTGTGGTGCATGCAAATCGGGAATAGTTGCATTAACCTAGAGTCGTCTCGTCCTCATGACCAGCCAAGCGGCTTGTCATTACCTGGAAGTGATGACCCATCACAGCCAACGTCATCGCTGCTCCGACGCAATGGCGATAGCGTGTCGCTACAGAGTAGAGAAACTTCCAGTAAGTCCAACGTTCGCTGTCAATGACTCCCTGCCGCACAATGGATGCGACAAACGCACGGATGTTGCCCAATGTCACCCACTTTTGTCCCGTTCTTCGCGCTCCTTGGTTTCCTTGGATGGGCCGCCGCTGGGTGCGGCTCAAGTAGAGCTTGACGCGCTCATAATATGCCTCGCAGGAGTAGATCTTCCGCAGCACGGTGCGGTATCCTTCCACCAGTTGCGCCGCGTTCATGGCAGGACGAAAGTTAAGTTTGTCATCTGTATTGTCTCCATCGCCGACATCCAGAATCCTACCCTCCTTGTGCAGGCGTCGAAAGAGTTGAGTTCCGGGCATGGCTTGCAAAAGCCCCACCATGGCGACAGGTATGCCGCTTTTCTGAATAAACTCTACCATGCGGTCGAAGATGTCCTCGCGATCCGTATCGAATCCCAGGATGAATCCTCCCATCACCTGCATGCCATAGCTCTGGATCGTGGCCACGCTGTCAAGCAGGCTGCGCCGCGTGTTCTGCAACTTGTTGGCGGCGATCAAGCCGGCTTCGTCGGGGGTCTCAATACCAAGAAAGACGGAGACAAAGCCGGCTTCTCTCATCAAATGCATCAGTTCAGGGTCGTCGGCGAGGTTGAGTGACGCTTCGGTATTGAAGTCGAAGCTGGCTTTGTATTCGCGGCGCCACGCGGCCAAGGCTATGCAAAGTTCTCTGGCGCGCGCCTTGTTACCAATGAAGTTGTCGTCGACAATGAACACAGTTTCCCGCCAGCCCGCCGCGCGTAGCTGATCCAATTCTGCCAGGACCTGCGCTACAGCCTTGGTACGTGGGCGCCTTCCATAAATCTCGATAATGTCGCAGAACTCGCAGTTGAACGGACAGCCCCTCGAGTATTGCACGGCCATGGTGGAATAGCGATTCATCTTGATCAGGCTCAAATCTGGAAGCGGACTGGAACTCATTTCCGGTCTTTCCGCTGCTTGATAAATCGGCTTGGCTGTTCCTTTCTCCAGATCGCGCGCAAGACCCGCAATGATGCTTTCTGCCTCACCGATGACCACATGATCCGCTTTGAGATCTTCGGCTGAGAGGCTGCTCGCAATTGGTCCGCCTACGACGGTTCGCAGTCCGCGCGCGCGACAGCGTTCAACGATCGTTGCCAGCGAACTACGCTGGATATGCATTCCGCTGACAAGAACCACATCAGCCCAGACGAGGGCGGAGTCGCGCAAACGCTCTACATTCGTGTCGACTAGCCGCTTGTTCCAGGTTGCCGGCAACAGCGCGGCAATTGTCATCAGGCCGAGGGGAGGCTGCGCGGCCCGCTTGCCCAGGAACTTGAGCGCATGCTTGAAGCTCCAAAACGTGTCAGGGAATTCCGGGTAAATCAGCAGGGCGTTCATAGGCCACCTGTTTGGAAAGAGGGGCGGTTGGTCAGCATCGAGATCCACCCCTGTATTGCTCTCTGGGCCTCGGATCGTAGGGAATGGGCGCAACTGCCCTCGGAGCTGCGCAATCCTTCGATACCAGATTGTTCTTGCTGGCCACCGAAATGCTGTGCAAAAGGAATCACTTCACCAGACACAGGCAGAGAATGACCCTGAGAAGCCGAAGGGGAGCAATACGGACCAGAACTTGCTGAAGACAGAGTTCATGGTGTTGAAAGGAGAGACAACCATGCCGGAACAAATTGACAATCTCGAAGTGATAAAGCGCGAAGACGAGACCGTCTTGGATGAAGCAGCACGGAATCAGATAGACCGTGTTGCCGAAAAGGCTGCGGAGAAGGCATCGCGTACGGAGCAGGATTACGACCGGGCTCACCAGATCGTTTCCAAGTAGGAGAGGTCGCGGGGCATCGATATCCAGCGAAGGCGAGGCCCGAGCAAGAGTTCGCCCCTGGATTCTGATGCCGCCAATCCGACCGACCATAGGAGCACCGGTGTCCCGCCAAGTGTCCCCGGCTGCCATCCTTTCTCCGATCGACGGCTAACTCACCAGAGTTGGAGTCCTGAATTGAGGCTACTGTGGCCTGTGCCGGCGATGTGCCCACGATTGAGATCTGCGCGGCCTCTTGGCTGCTGCAGGAACATGTCCCGGGCATCCGGGTACGTGTTGTCAACGTTGTCGACCTAAGGAAGGCGATGGCGGCCTCCGCTTGCAGGAATCGGAAAGCAGGGAAACATATTGAACGATCCGAAGGCACCATCCGATTGGTTCAAGGTTGATGGAGTCGATGCGCTTGTAGAGTTGGCGCTGAACCTTCATTGGTCCTGGAACCATGCTGCGGACGAATTATGGAAAGCGTTGGACGGGGACCTCTGGGCAAGCACTCAGAACCCGTGGGTCATCCTGCGCACCGTCTCTCGCGAGAAGATCGAGGCCGCATTAGGCGCGCCGGATTTCCGCCAAGAGCTCGACAGTCTGCTTCAGCAGAATCGGGATCTGTTTGTGAGCCAAGGGACGCTGACCGGAGAGTCACTTCCTGTCGAAAAGTTCCACGATGCCGACGCCCATGCCGCCAATTCTCCAGTCGAGCTCAAAACACATGCTTCATGGGCAATGACGTTGTAATCCCCTGCGGCCAGACCATCGGCGCCGATGGAGACACGATCTCTCTGTATTACGGCGCTGCCGACTCCAGCATCGCGCTCGCGACCGGCAGCATCCGTCGCCTGCTATCTTGGTTAGAAGAAATGGCCACCATCCCAGCGGCCGCCGCCGTAACCTTCACCGCCGTACCCGAAGCCGTAATTGACGCCGCCGTAGAATCCGACTTCCGCGCCCCAGTAACCTTCGTTGAAAAAGAATCCGCCATCGCGCCAACCCCAATAGCCCGGTGTCCAGAGCAGACCTTCCTCCGGCGCCATCACCCAGGCTCCCTCGATCCAGTAGTAGTCGGAGACACTGTCATCGTAGGCCCAATAACCTGGAGTCCAAAGATAGCCGTCTCCAGGGCAGATGGATTGGTCGTACAGAGGCAATGCCGGCGGGCCGATCGATACCGATATGCCGATCTGCGAGAAAGAGACGGCCGGAACGGCCAGGATGAGAAACGCCAACAAGAACCGGATCGTACGCATGAGACTCCTCTTGCCAAGCCGTTCTTCGGTTGCCCATTTGTGCAGCTGATATCCGGGCTGCTAGGATTGAAAGGCGGCGCGCTATGCGCTATTGCTGAGGTTCCTATAAACTTGCGCATCTAGCTGTGTCTAACTGCTCAGTGGCCAATCTTCGCCCTTCCAAAAAAAGAGATGCTGCCCATCAAGGCAACGCGCAGCTTCGACCAGCATCGTCGTATAGAGCACCTCGCTCGCTGATTCCCTGGTTGGCGCCCGTGGTCGCAACACGACCGGGCGAGTAACTCTTCCTGTCCGACCCATCCCCCGCTGGTCGCTGCAGGAAGATGGGTCGGGCCGTCCTAACAAGATCGACTTCTACAGTCTCTCGTCGGGTTGGATTGGCACGGCAGCACACTCCAATTCGACTTCAATGCGCGATTGGTGGTTCACGGCAGCTTCTGCATTGGCATCCTGGATCGCTTCTTCCGCCTGGCCCCAGGCGTTCTCGATCTTACCCTTCACCTGCTGGACCATGCCTTCAATCTGCAACTCGCCTAGGCCCGTCACTTCGCCGGCTTTGCGCTTGGCGCTTCCAGCCAATTCGTCGATAGTCCCCTTGATTCGATTCTTGTCCATAAGCCCACCTTCTCACAATCTGTCTCAATTCCCCTCATGCTAAGCTCCAGCGCCCATGTCATCTGAGCTGTTGGAACCATCCTGCGTCTTCCAGTCCCCGAAGGTCGGGCTTAGGTGAGCTTGCGTGACCTCAACCGCCTGGCTGGCATTCTTCATATTGTTTGCCAGGATTTGAGCGATGAGTTGATCGCTATTGCTCAGATATTGCCCTACATACAACCCTATTGTTGGGGTATCTTGTGCGCCTCAAATGGGCTGCCGGCTGAGTGTTCGGCCTGGATAGTGCACACCTTCTGCTGCACGGTTTCGCGCAGCAATCCAAGAACGGAGAAGCAATGGCCGGTAGCAAACACAATCGCGAAGGAAACAGCCGCGACAGCGGTGAGCCTGATCCAGGACCGTACTGGAGGCGGATTCACCGTGATTGGAGATTCTGGGAAGGCGCGCTGTTTATGGCAGCGGCGCTCGCCATTTACGTGTTGAGCGGCGACCTTGCATGGGTGCGCTGGAACGGATAGGCAACGGCGATAGTGAATTCGAATGGGGGACGAACTCCTCTCCCATTCGGTCGCGAACCTGGAAAAGCACAACGAGCCAATCAGCATGGTCGCAAAGCGTGAAACGCATCTACCAAGCTTGAACCCACAAACAAGGCAGCACGGGGGTGTAGAAATGCGGGCCGCATCCCTGCGAACTTTCTGCCGTTCATTGATCTGCGGAAGGATCTGTGGCCGGAAACTGAGAGCTTTGCTGCTGCGATCGCCCGGCTTTGTCGTCCAGATGTGTGAAGTCATGAGTCAAAGAGTTTCTTTGGAGGGAAGATATGTGGATCGGAATCTGCGATGCGTTGGCACTGGTACGCTGGCATGGGTTGTCATTCTTACAGGATTTTAGTGCGCGCGACTTCGCCTGGATGCTGGTCGGGGCATTGTTAGCCGCAGCTCTTTTCTGGGCGCGTTCGCGGCAAAGACGGCGCTGGTTCTAAAGAACTCAGGGTGCTCGTTCGCAAACTGGCACGTCCGACTCCACCCCTGCCCGGTACGAACAATGTGAATCAATGACTTGCCTCTCCTTGGCGCAGGGTTTTCCATGGCGGCAATTTGTTTCAGCATGCTTTGTGGCATGAGTCATTGAATCGTCCTGATATTGACTACGGGTGAGCAGAACAGCTCACGTTTGTGTCGGTCGGCTCGGCGATTCTGCAAGCAGCACACTGTCAAACCGTGCAGGGCTCGGAGATTTGAATGTCTGAAATCGAAGCCAATTCGTCTGCCCTTTCCGCAGGCGTCGACCACCGTTTATCTTCTCGGCCCGGCTCGAGTCGAAACCGCTGGATTCTCTTTGCCGGCATTTTCCTTTTCTTATCGCTTGCGGGGATCGTCTTCGTGCTGATCCACCGGGACGACGCTAAGGCTGCGGCGGCCAAGCGGGCTCTGGCCGGCGTCAAACCATCCGTGACCGCGACCCAAGCTGTGGCGGAGAAGGGGAACATTGGCATTTACCTCGACGCCATCGGCACGGTGACTCCGGTCTACACATCCTCCATCACAGCGCAGGCGAGCGGCGTCCTGACTGCTGTCCATTACAGCGAAGGGCAGGCCGTCAACAAAGGGGACGCCCTGATCGACATCGATCCCCGTCCCTACCAGGCGCAATTGATGCAGGCCGAGGGGGCACTGGAGCGCGACACCAATATTCTTGGGCAGGCTCGCATGGACCTCGATCGCTATCGCTCCGCCTGGGCGCGAAACGGAATCCAGAAGCAGTTGCTGGATGACCAGGAGAAGATCGTGCTGCAAGACCAGGGGACAGTCAAGAACGACCAAGGCGCCGTAACCTACGACCAGGTCCAACTCAGCTACTGCCACATTGCAGCTCCCATCGCCGGCCGTGTAGGACTTCGCCTGGTGGACCCGGGAAACGTCTTGCAAGCCGGGGGCTCGACAGTCCTTGCTGTTATCACACAAATGCAGCCCACAACCGTCATCTTCACCATGGCCGAAGACAGCCTGAAGCCGGTTCAAGGGCGGATGCGTACCGCGCACGCGCTACTCGTTGAGGCGTGGGACCGCTCACAGACCACACAAATCGCAGCGGGCAGGCTTCAGACAATCGACAACCAGATTGACACAACAACAGGCACCGTCAAGTTGCGCGCTATCTTCGAAAACAAAGATGATGCCTTGTATCCGAATCAGTTCGTCAACACAAGGCTCCTTGTCAACACCCTTGAAGGCGTCACGCTTGTTCCTACCGCGGCTATCCAGCACAATGGACCGACTTCGTTTCTCTATGTGATCTCAAACGGTGTGGCAAGCGTACGCACCATCAAGCCGGGCGTTGCGGATGGAGGCATGACATCGATTGACGGACTCAATCCAGGTGAGGTTGTGGCCACCGGCAGCTTCGATAAACTGCAGGGCGGAAGTCGCGTCTTGGCTGCAAAACAGGCCGTTCCTTCGAATGCCGCTCAGGACAATGCCCGGTGAATCCATCCGGGCCTTTCATTCAGCGACCCGTAGCTACTGCGCTCTTGATGGCGGCGATCCTCCTGGTTGGTGCAGTTGCGTATACACTGCTTCCCGTTTCTGCGTTGCCGGAGGTCGACTACCCCACGATCCAGGTGCTGACCTTCTATCCCGGGGCCAGCCCCGATGTGATGGCGACCACGGTGACCGCTCCTCTTGAGCGCCAGTTCGGCCAATTGCAGGGATTGAGCCAGATGACCTCAACCAGTTCCGGTGGGTCGTCTGTCATCGTATTGCAGTTTACCCTTTCTCTGAACATCGACATTGCAGAAGAAGAAGTCCAATCGGCGATTAACGCATCGCAAAGTTTTCTGCCTTCCAATCTCCCTTCCCCACCGGTCTATAGCAAAACCAATCCTGCCGATGCTCCCGTGCTGACGCTGGCCATTACATCCGGCTCCATTCCACTTTCGCAGGTGGAGGATCTTGTCGATACGCGGCTTGCACCCAAGCTCTCGCAATTGAGCGGAGTCGGCCTGGTAAGCATCAGCGGCGGACAAAAGCCGGCCGTCCGCATCCAGGCAAATCCAACTGCCCTTTCGTCCTACGGGCTGAATCTGGAGGATCTGCGTACAGCACTGGTTCAATCGAGCGTGAACGCCGCCAAGGGAAGCTTCGACGGGCCACATCAGGATTATCAGATCAACGCCAACGATCAACTGGTCACCAGCGACGACTACCGTCGAGTCGTCGTTGCCTATCGCAACGGCGCGCCCATTCTGCTGAGTAACGTCGCTCAGGTTGTGGACGGAATAGAGAACAACAAGCAGGCCGCGTGGATGAACGAGACGCCCGCTGTGATTCTGAATATTCAGAGGCAGCCAGGCGCCAACACCATCAACGTGGTCAAAGCCATCAAGGCCATCCTTCCACAGCTTGAAGTGAACCTGCCCGCATCGATCAAGGTGACGCCACTTACCGATCTCACCACGGCGATCAAGGCTTCGGTATCCGACGTCGAGTTCGAGTTGGGGCTTACGGTCGCCCTGGTCGTGATGGTCATCTTTCTGTTCCTGCGCAATCTCTACGCCACCATCATTCCCAGCATCGCCGTTCCTGTTTCATTAGTGGGAACCTTCGGCGCCATGTACGCTCTTGGCTATAGCCTGGACAACCTCTCGCTGATGGCGCTCACCATCTCTACAGGATTTGTCGTCGACGACGCGATCGTGATGATCGAGAACATCACGCGCTACATCGAGGCTGGAGACACGCCGATGCAGGCGGCCATGAAGGGCGCCGAACAAATCGGCTTCACCATCATCTCTCTCACCGTCTCGCTCATCGCAGTGCTCATTCCGTTGCTCTTCATGGGCGATGTGGTTGGACGCCTGTTTCGCGAGTTCGCGGTTACTCTGGCCGTCACCATCATTCTTTCAGCTGTGGTCTCTCTGACGCTGACGCCCATGATGTGCTCGCGCATCCTGCGCCACTCGCCCAAAGAGAAGCAAGGCCGCTTCTACAACGCGTCGGAACGGGTCTTCGATCGCGTCATCGCCTATTACGGACGAACCTTGAAATTTGTGCTTGGCTACCAGACCATCACACTGCTTATTGCTGCCGCGACCCTGGTGCTCACGATTGTTCTCTACATCCTGATTCCCAAAGGCTTCTTTCCAACCCAGGATACTGGAGAGATTCAAGGCATCTCGCAAGCGCCGGAGACCATTTCCTTCGCAGCCATGGAAAAAAAGCAGCAGGAACTGGCTCATATCATCCTCCAGGACCCGGCTGTCGAAAGCATCTCTTCCTTCATCGGGGCCGACGGAACCAACACCACGCTGAACAGCGGAAGAATCTCCATCAACCTCAAGCCGATCGAAACTCGGAAACTGAATTCCTCCGGCGTGATCCGCAGGTTGCAGGAAAGCCTCAAGCCCATCCAGGGCATAGAGCTTTTCATGGCTCCCGTGCAGAACATCACGGTTGACGACCGCGTCAGCCGCACACAGTATCAATACACGCTGGAGGACCCGGACGCGACAGAGTTGAATCTGTGGACCGGTCGCTTGGTCGAGAAGATGAAGCAGTTGCCTCAACTCGCCGATGTGGCCACAGACCAGCAGACCGGGGGACTGGCGGTTTCTCTGGTGATCGACCGAGTCACCGCGTCGCGCCTGGGCATTGCGCCATCCACGATCGACAGCACGCTCTATGACGCCTACGGGCAGCGCCAGATCAACACCATGTATACGCAGTTGAATCAGTATCACGTGATTTTGGAAGCGGCTCCAAACGCTCAGCAGGGACCAGGCAAACTCCAGGATCTTTATATTGAGACCAACGCTTCCTCAGGAACATCCGGTCCAGGCGCATCCTCGTCGTTTGCGTCCTCGGGGTCTTCATCCGCCGGGTCGAATGCAACAACAACAGGCGTCGCCTATACTCCTTCATCGGCTGCGCTCAGCGCACCTTTGAATGCCATTCAATCAGGGGTCGGCACAAGCGGGAGCCGTTCAACCGCGAATACAGTTACAACAACCGCGGCTTCACGCGCAGTTCCGCTGAGCGCGTTCACTCATCTCGAGCAAGTTGCCGAGCCGCTTTCCATCAATCATCAAGGGCAGTTTCCGGCAGTGACCGTGTCATTCAATCTAGCCCCCAATGCAGCACTCGGAGCCGCAATTACGGCCGTCGAGAAGGCGCAGAAGGACCTGAACATGCCGGCCAGCGTTCAATACGGCTTTCAAGGGACCGCGGCCTCCTTTCAAAGTTCGCTTGCCAATGAAGGCTTATTGATTCTCGCTGCTCTTGCTGCCGTGTATATCGTGCTCGGCGTCCTATACGAGAGCTTCATTCATCCCATCACCATTCTCTCCACGCTTCCCTCAGCAGGCGTCGGCGCCTTGCTGGCCCTGATCATTTTCAAGCAGGACCTCAGCGTCGTAGCCATCATCGGCATCATCCTGCTGATCGGCATTGTCAAGAAGAACGGCATCATGATGGTGGACTTTGCGATGGAGGGCGAACGGGAACATGGCAAAAGCGCACCCGATGCAATTTACGATGCTTGCCTGTTGCGTTTCCGCCCCATCATGATGACTACCATGGCAGCCCTGCTGGCGGGCATTCCTTTGGCGCTGGGACAGGGCATGGGCTCGGAGTTGCGGCGCCCTTTGGGCATTGCCATGGTTGGCGGCTTGCTGCTTAGCCAGGTGCTCACCCTTTACACAACGCCGGTCATCTATATCTTCTTCGATCGCCTCGGCAAGAGCTTTAGCCATTCGAACAAGACCTTGGACACACCAGAGCAACTGGAAGCGGCGGAGGAACAATGAATATCTCCGCCCCCTTCATCCGCAGGCCGGTAGCCACTACGCTGCTCACGGCGGGCATCGTCCTGGTTGGCGCAGTCGCCTTTAAGGTCTTGCCTGTTTCTCCTTTGCCGCAAGTTGATTTTCCGACTATCTCTGTTTCATCTAGCTTGCCCGGCGGAAGCCCCGACATCGTTGCTTCGTCGATTGCGACTCCTCTTGAAAGACAATTCAGCCATATCGCCGGCGTGACCGAGATGACCTCGTCGAGTTCGCTGGGAAGCACATCCATCACGCTGCAGTTCGATTTGAGCCGCGACATCGATGGCGCCGCGCGCGATGTGGAGGCGGCGATCAATGTCGCACGCACCTATCTCCCAGCGAACCTTCCGGCTAATCCAACCTATCGCAAGGTGAACCCAGCAGATTCGCCGATCATCATCCTTGGCCTCACCTCCGATAAGTACGACAAGCCGACGCTCTACGATGAAGCGTCCTCGGTCATTGCGCAGAAGCTTTCCCAGATTCAAGGGGTAGGTCAGGTTTCTGTCGGCGGAGGCGCCGGCCCGTCCGTCCGCGTTGAAGTAAATCCAACGCTGCTCAACAGCCACGGACTGACATTGCAAAACATCCAGTCCGTATTGAGCCAGCAGAATGCGCATGAGGCAGCAGGTCAAATTTCCGACGGAACCACCACGGCTGACATCGTCACCAACGACCAGATCTCCCATGCGGCAGACTTCAGGCCGCTGATTGTCGGTTACAACAAGGGGGCAGCGATCCGGCTGGCGGATGTGGCCGATGTCTCCGACTCAACGCAGAACATTCGCACCGCTGGTTACCTCAACGGCACGCCCTCCATTACGGTCATTATCTTCCGGCAGCCTGGCGCCAACATCATCGATACCGTCGATCGCATTCGTGCCGAGTTGCCATCGATTCAAGCTTCTATTCCACAGGGAATCAACACCACCATCGTGCTTGATCGAACCACCACGATTCGAGCTTCCGTCAACGATGTGGAGCGCACTCTGATTCTCTCCATCGTGCTTGTGATTCTCGTCGTATTTCTCTTTCTGCGAAACTGGCGAGCCACTCTCATTCCCACCGTGGCGGTTCCCGTGTCGCTCATCGGCACCTTCGCCGTCATGTACCTGCTTGGCTTCAGTATCGACAATCTCTCGCTGATGGCGTTGACCATTTCGACAGGCTTTGTCGTCGACGACGCAATTGTGGTGATGGAGAATATTTCCCGTCTTCGCGAGGCGGGCATGTCGCCCATGAAGGCCTCCTTCCAGGGTTCCAAGGAAATCGGCTTCACCATCTTCTCCATCAGCATGTCGCTGATTGCGGTGTTCATTCCGATCCTTCTCATGGCTGGGATCGTGGGCCGGCTCTTTCGGGAGTTCGCGATCACGCTCTCGACCGCCATCCTCGTTTCAATGGTCATCTCTCTCACCACCACGCCCATGATGTGCGCGTATCTGCTCAAAGACCAAAAAGCGGTGAAGCACAATCGCGCCTATCGAGTCAGTGAGCGGGGGCTCGCGTGGATGATGGAGAATTACTGCAGGTCTTTGGCCTGGGTACTGAAGCACCCGGGGCCTATGCTGACGCTGTTGCTGCTCACCATTGGGCTTAACTTCTATCTTATCGACATCATCCCCAAAGGATTCTTTCCGCAGCAAGATACCGGCGCAATCACCGGCGGTGTGCGTGGCCCGCAGGATGCATCGTTTCCCGTAATGGATAACTCGATTCGGCAATTGGTGAATGTCATCAAGGCCGATCCGGCGGTCGCCAACGTGATCGCATTCACCGGCGGAGGCGGCGCATCGAATGGGGGCTCTCTTTATATTGCGCTGAAGCCGCTCAATGTGCGCAAGGATACGGCGCCGGTCATCATCGATCGGTTGCGGCCCAAACTGAGTAAGCTTCCTGTTGCGTCCGCATTTCTTCAGGCCGCGCAGGATCTGCGCATCGGAGGCCGCTCGAGCAATGCGATGTATCAATACACGATCCAGTCCGACAGTGTTGGAGACCTGGCCCACTGGGGTCCAATCCTGTTGGGGGGGATGCAGAAACTGCCGGGTTTCCAGGATGTGAGCAGCGACGCGCAAAACGCCGGTCTGCAGGAACTGATCAGCTACGATCGCTCCTCCGCAGCAAGACTCGGCCTCACGCCGCAGTCTCTCGACCAGTCACTCTACAGCGCCTTCGGACAGTCGGAAGTCTCCATCATCTATACGCAACTGAACCAGTATTACGTGGTGCTGGAAGTCGCTCCGCCCTATTGGCAGGGTCCCGATGGCTTGAAGAGCATTTACCTCAACACCACGGGTAGCGGCGTTGTTCCGCTCTCCGCCGTGACCTCGGCTCAGGCCAGCACTACGCCGCTTACCATCAATCACACCAGTTCCTTTCCATCGGTGACTGTGTCGTTCAACCTCGCTTCGAACCTGTCGTTGAGCGACGCCACCCGCCTGGTATCCCAGATGCAAGAGCGGCTGAACATGCCGCAGACCGTTCGCGGCTCCTTCGCCGGCACTGCCTCGGCCTATCAGACATCGCTCAGCAGCGAACCGCTTCTGATTGGCACAGCATTGCTCGCAGTCTACATCGTTCTCGGCATCCTGTATGAAAGCCTTGTCCATCCTCTCACCATCATTTCGACGCTGCCATCGGCGAGCGTGGGAGCCATGCTGGCGCTAATGATCTTCAAGATCGATCTCAACGTGATTTCGATTATCGGCATCATCCTGTTGATTGGAATTGTGAAGAAGAACGCGATCATGATGATTGACTTTGCACTTGTGGCTGAGCGGGAACAAGGCAAGACCACGGCGGAAGCCATCTTTGAGGCTTGCAAGCTTCGCTTTCGCCCCATTCTAATGACGACCATGGCCGCGTTGTTTGGCGCTTTGCCTTTGGCCTTCGGCACTGGAACCGGTTCGGAACTCAGGCGCCCGCTTGGCATCACCATCGTCGGCGGATTGATCGTGAGTCAGATGCTGACTCTCTACACAACGCCTGTCGTCTACTTGTTCTTTGACCGCATGCGTCTGCGGTTTCGGCGCAAACCTGCAACGGTCGTAGCCCACGGGGCCGCGGAAGCCTTTGGCAGCGAGTATTGATGGAGTGTTCTTGATGAGACAGTCGACGATCAATTCACGAGTGAAGTTGGCAGGATTGCCAGGCATCTCCATCGCTATGTGCTGTGCGATGCTCGCCGGATGCAACGTCGGGCCAACGTACATTCCGCCTGCCATGACTGCCCCTACAGCCTATAAGGAGTCTCCAGCGGAATTCAAAGAGACCGATGGATGGCAGGTCGCACAGCCACAGGACGGAGTCCTTCGCGGCAAGTGGTGGGAGATCTACAACGAGCCTGAACTGAATTCTCTCGAAGAGAAGCTCAACGTAGAGAATCAGAATATCCGGCAAGCCTTAGAGAACTTTATGGAAGCTCGGGCACAAGTGCGTGAAGCGCGGTCGCAGTACTTCCCGACAGTCGGCTTGGGTGGATCTTACAGCCGGTCGCGATCGTCGTCGAATGTCGGTTCCGCTGCAGGCAGTGGCGCCACTGGCGGTCAGTCGCAGTTGCTTTCCATTCCCGCGGATGTGTCCTGGGAGCCCGACCTTTGGGGGAAGATTCGCAACACCGTCCATGCCAGCCAATTTGCCGCCCAGTTGACCGCAGCGGATCTTGAGAATGAGCGATTGTCAGAGCAAGCGAGCCTTGCCAAGTATTACTTCGAAATGCGCGGCCAGGATGCGCTGCAAAAACTCCTCAATGAGACGGTGGATGCGGACAAAAAGGCGCTCGACTCTGTGCGGGCAGCCTATGAAACCGGGGTGGGCGGGCAGATCGCAGTTGTCGAAGCCCAGACCACTTTGGAGAGCGCGCAGTCTGCGGCAATCAACCTCGGTATCGCGCGAGCACAATATGAGCATGCCATTGCCACACTCATCGGCACGCCGGCGTCGGAGTTCTCTATCCCCATCAAACCGCTGACGACTGTCCCGCCGGTCATACCTGTCGGCTTGCCGTCGCAATTGCTAGAGCGGCGTCCTGACGTGGCTGCGGCTGAACGGAACATGGCCGCCGCTAACGCGCAAATCGGAGTCGCTACTGCCGCCTTCTATCCAACCCTGACGCTGTCGGCCACCGGTGGCGCACAAAGTTCGGCTCTCAAGAACCTGCTCGCCTGGCCGAGCCGCATCTGGTCTGTCGGTCCATCGATTTCAGAGACTGTTTATGACGGCGGGCTGCGCCGCGCGACCGCTAACCAGTATGTCGCGACCTTTAATGCGGACCTCGCGGCCTATCGCCAATCCGTGCTGATGGCCTTTCAGCAAGTTGAGGATTCGTTGGCAGCTGTGCGAATTCTGTCGCAGCAGACACGCCAACAGCAGGAAGCTGTTGACTCTTCGCGGACCTTTCAAAAACTCGAGTCGGTACGCTACGAAACCGGAATCGATCCGTACATCGACGTAGTCACAGCGCAAACCACGCTGCTGACCAACGAACAGTTGCTGGCGAGTCTCAAGGTTGAACAGATGACGGCCTCGGTGCAGTTGATTGAATCTCTCGGCGGCGGTTGGGATCGGTCGCAGCTCCCTACACCTTCCCAGGTTGCGCAGAAGCCGCTCAAGTCCGAGACTGTCATTCAGCACTAAGCCTGGAGCAAAAGGTAACACCGGGGATGTGCCCGAACAGCGGGACAGTTCAACAGTCTACTCGCAGATGCCATGGTGACCGGATTTGAAGCGGGGCCCAATCTGCGCCAATTCTGGCGAAGGGCACCTGTCTGCCGGTCAATTGCGTCCAGAAGTTCCTCCCCAGGAAAATCACCTCTCCATCCACGACAGACTCATCCCAAGCCGCCAGAATCCGCCGTGGGGCGGGGCAATGAACTTGTCATCATCCCGGGGGAATTGAGCACAAGCGCCGAAAAGTCCGCAGCCCTTGCGGAAACCGTTGCAGAGCAAATGCTCGCTTTTATTGAGTGAGCCGTTCTTGTGGGCAGGGCGAGAATGCGGTAGTGGCGGCAGCATTGGAAATGCGATCTTCGGACAGCGTCTCCGCCGCGGCCGAAAATTGCTCCGGCGCTAACATGGCACGCCTGCGAAACATCTCCGGGCTCATCTCCACATCCCTGCTGCACAGCCACAGCTTTCTGCTCCTCTGCCTGTCCCTCGAGTACAACCCGAACGGGAGTCCTTCAAGCGGGTGCAGAATTCCACCGAGCGCCTATCGCTTCGCACAGAACCCACGGCTCAACGAGGATGGAAGGTTCGACGATCTAGTCGAGATCAAGAAGCGGGAAGTCGACCAGGATGGCGTCAAGACCGTTAGCGAAGTCAAGCATTTTACCGGCAAAGTCCTTTTTAACCCCGATCACCTCTACGCTGCGCTTCGGGTTCGGATCCGCGGATGGTCTTCGTCAACGTGTTCTCCGACCTCTATCATGACTCCATTCTTATGGACGTCATCCTTGAACACTTTCGGGTCTTCAGCGCTGTCCCTTATTGCACATTTCAAATTCTGTCCAAACGGGCGCACAGGCTCGCCAAAGTGGACAAGGCCGTTCGCGCTGAGTTCGGGGTGTGGCCCGCAAACGTCTGGCAGGGAGTTTCCGTCTGCACCGCGGCCAAAGTCGAAATGCAAAGGATTGAAGCACTGGGCCAGACGCAGGCGATGATCAAATGGATTTCTTTTGAACCGTGGATCTCGGATCCGGCGCAAGCGCTCTCGGTCGCTTGCCCGGGTCTTGCCGATACCCTCAAGTGAAACCAGATCAATTGGTAGGTCATCGGAGGCGAATCCGGATCCAAAGAGGATTCGCGTCTGATGTCCCTGGAGGATGCGAAGTATCTGTTTTCGTCGAGCAAAAGGGCCGGGTGCCGCTTGCACTTCAAGCAGCTGGGTACGCAACTCGCACTGGAACTCAACGTGTACTCCAACAAAGGCAAAGGGGAGCATCGCTCCAAGGGCGGTAACCTGGACCAGATCCCTACCCGCCTACGAATGCGAGAGTGGCCACCCATCCCCAAGATGGGGGCGAGCCGGCCTCTCGATTTCCACAGGGCTTTCGAACCGAGAACCTGGGAACTTTTCTAATGTGCTTGTAGCCCGGATCCCAGTCTGCTCGATTCTCGATCCAACCAATCACAACCGGATGGCCTATGGTTCCCGCTAGCGGGCTCGACCATAGGCCATTGGTCTTTGGGGCTCGATCCGCCAGATTCAACATGGCCGGTCAACCTCCTGTAACGCCATCCCAGCCCACATTGTTTGTATTTCAATGGCCACTGGAAAACAGCAAGAGGTTCATCTGCATTGATCGATCGAATGCGGTCTAACGACCGGAAGCTGCGGAATCAAGATCACGTTGGGGGTAGGAGCGGTGACAAAAGCGGCAGCTGTACAGCTACACGGACGATTGTCGATAGCCGGAGAGGAGTTTGTGCCTGTCGATGCGTGATCGGTCTCGCGATTTCATCGTATAGCGCATCCATGGCAGTAGCGAGGAACAGGATCGGGGAAGAAACAGCGTAACCAAGAACGATAAAGGGTGTACTGCAACTATTGCTTCCAGGTAGGAGGATTCCATACCCTTGACATGAGGACTTACCAAATGAAGCAGACTTTGTGGATGCTATTCAGAGACGAAACCGGCCAGGACGTGGCTGAATTTGCCCTCTTCGTCGCACTGTTCTCTTTACTACTGATGGTTGTCGCCAAGTAGGAACCAAACAGGAAACCCAGAGCAATAGCTGCGATTGTGCTGGTGCCTCGCACCCCTGCCGCCGGGATCGAATAACCGGAGTTCTTGATCGCGGCGCGCAACCCTGTCGCGGCTTTCGCGCACCGCGGCGTCGGGCAAGCCTACAGTGTGAAAGACCTCTTTGTCCGCCACCGTGCCGCTAGAATCCACCTCGACCTCGATGAGGTTGGCATCGATGCCATACACGGCCGCACCTAGAGCTTTGAAAAGCATGGTGGAAAGTTGCAGCGAGTGTAACAGATATTGGATGCGACAACTTGCGACAAATTCACTTGGGCAGAAGAGCTGTTCCGCGAACTCGGTTCGGATCGCTCTTTCCCCAAACTCACTCCGGCCCTTGATTCCGGGTCGCTGCACCCTGGCCCCCGTGCCCTTTCCACGCTACAATCTCTTCCGTGACCACGAGTCTCTTCGATCTCTACAAAATCGGGGTTGGTCCATCGAGTTCCCACACCATGGGGCCCATGCGCGCGGCTTGCCGCTTTGCGCGCGACCTTGAACCGCGCGGCTTGCTCCGCCAAGTTGCGCGGGTGCAGGTAGCGCTCTACGGTTCTCTGGCTCTCACCGGTATGGGCCACGGCACCGACCGCGCCGTCCTGCTTGGACTCGCCGGACATGAGCCGGCCTCTATCGATCCGGCGTCGATTGAAGCCACCGTGGCAGACATCCGCTCTTCGCAGCGCATCCAACTGGCATCCAGGTGCACCATCCCCTTCGTCGAGGCGCGCGACCTTGTGTTTGAGCGCAGCCTCATGTTCCCTCCCAGCGCGCTCATGCAACATCCGAACGGTCTCCGCCTGAAGGCGTTCGACGCAGCGGGCGCCCTTCTCGACCAGCGCACTTTCTTTTCCATCGGCGGAGGATTCATTGTCGAGGATGGCATCACCGATCCGGCTGAAAAGCGCCAGGGCGAGATTCCATTTCCTTTTCACAGCGCGGCGGAGTTACTCGCCTTGGCCCATGACCACCAGCTCACCATCAGCGAACTCATGCTGCGCAACGAGTGCGCGCTTGTCTCGTCAACCCCTGCGCAATCCGCCGAACATGTGCGCCAAGGCATCCAGCACATCTGGGCGGTGATGCAGGCTTGCGTGCAACGCGGCATCGAGAACGAGGGCATCCTGCCCGGGGGCCTCAACGTACGCCGTCGCGCCCATCGGCTTGCCATGCGACTTCGCGAGAAAGAGGTCGAGGGCATCAGTGGCGATCCGCTTGCTCCTCTCGACTGGGTCACTGTCTACGCCATGGCCGTGAATGAAGAGAATGCGGCAGGAGGGCGCGTGGTCACCGCCCCCACCAATGGCGCTGCGGGCGTGGTTCCCGCCGTGGCGCATTACTACGACCGCTTCATCCCCGGCTCCGATCCGGAAGGCATGCAGCGTTTCTTTCTCACCTCTGCCGCCATCGGCATCCTATATAAGGAGAACGCTTCGATCAGCGGCGCCGAGGTGGGATGTCAGGGTGAGGTGGGCGTTGCTTGCTCCATGGCCGCCGGCGGCCTCACCGCTGCCTTGGGCGGCACCAATGGGCAAGTCGAGCACGCTGCCGAAATCGCCATGGAGCATAACCTGGGCATGACCTGCGACCCCATCGGAGGCCTGGTGCAGATTCCTTGCATCGAGCGCAACGCCATGGGCGCAGCCAAGGCCGTGCAGGCTTCGCGCATCGCCATGAACGAAACCGAGTCCCACAAGGTCTCGCTCGATCAGGTCATCCGCACCATGTATCTCACCGGCCTCGACATGCAATCGCGCTACAAGGAGACCAGCCTCGCCGGCCTGGCCTTGAATGTCATCGAGTGCTGAGTCGCATTGCGCCGCCGCGTAGCAATGCGGTAACGTTGCAGGCGAGGATTCCTGCCATGTTCATACGCACTCTATCCGCAGCCGTGGTTGGCTGCGCGCTTCTGCTTGCTCCCCTCGCCGCCACCGCCGCCGATCGCGGCCCCTCTACGCCCGAAGAACGAAAGCAGGTGCTCGACTCCATTCACAGTTGGCAGGCCGATCCGCTCGGACCCAATGCCAAGGATCAGTTTGCATCTGTCTTAAAATGGTTCGCCGATGTTCCCGATCAAACTGTTCATGTCTGCCTCGTTCTCGAAAAGCTGCCTACAGGCGACAAGAAACATGGCTCGACAATATTTGGTGGCGAGTTCATGGGCCAGGCTGCCTTTGTGCTTGAGAACCCCGACAAGAAAAATGATCGCGTAGCCGAGTTCCAAGCCGGAGTCGAGAGCGCGCTCAAGACCTATGAACTCGTGCTCAAGGCCAACCCCAAAGATCGTCACCCCTATCTCGACGACCTTATCCAACGCCGCGAAGCAGGCACCCTGTCGCAATTCGTCAAGGATCGCGCCGCTGCCTCTTGCAAGAACTAGCCGATGCGCGGCACTGCTCTTTTGCTAAATCCACTCCCGCCCATTGGTCCCGCATTTGGAATCGATTTTATTGTTGATTCTTTTTCCTCTCTTGCTTCGTTTTTCTCTTGACACAGGTCAAGCTTGAATCTATACATTCTTCAACTGCAATAAACTGTTGCAGGCTCGATGTAACGAATCGAAAGGGAGAATAGGCAAATGGCAACCAAGAAAGCACCGGCGAAGAAGGCCGTGAAGAAGGCCGCCAAGAAGGCTGCGAAGAAAAAGTAGCGGCTACTCCAACGGGAAGGCAACAACAAAAGGCAACACCCAGGGGGACGTTTAGAGCGTCCCCCTCCGTGTTTCTGGAATCGGATCGCTCTTGAATCGGATTACACTGGGAAGCGTAGAGAATGTTCCGGAGGGATCTTGTGACACGCCGACGCTGGATTGCCGAACACTGGGACGAGGCCACCGCCACCATCGTGGGCGCGCAGGCCGAGCACATGGCCCGGGTGTTGCGCGCGCAGCCCGGCACTGAAGCCGATGTCGTCGCCGGTGGTCACGTCTTCCACGCCGAAGTGGTCGCCGTAACTCCCGCCGAGGTCCGCTTCAACCTCATCGCCGAGTTGCAGGCCGATCCCGCGTTGCCGGTCACGCTCGTCCTCTCCATCTTCAAGTTCGATCACATGGAGTGGGCCATCGAGAAAGCCACTGAGCTGGGTGTAGCCGCCATTGCGCCGGTAATAGCCAACCGCACTGAGAAGCACCTCGCCCAGGCCGCCCTGAAACGCGTGGAGCGCTGGCGCCGCATTGTCCACGAGTCCGCGCAGCAGTCGCGCCGCTCCGATGTGCCTCTCATGTACGATCCATGCCCGCTGGCCGACCGCGTGCGTGCCGCCTCCGAGGTCACACGTATCGTGCTCGCCGAGCAGGAGCGCACCACCACCTTGCGCAACGCGCTCAAAGAAGCAACCATCGCGGCCGGCGCCGATATGCCCACGCTCGAGATCGCCATCGGTCCCGAAGGCGGATGGGCCCCGGCCGAAGAAGCGCTCTTCGACGCCAACGGCTGGCGCGCCGCATCGCTCGGCCCCCGCATCCTCCGCGCCGAGACCGCCGCCCTCGCCGCCCTCGCCGTCATCGCTTCGTTTCTGGAATAGCGGCGCGGCGGGATCGGAAGCCTTGCCACGCTGTGCGATTCATAACCAAGCTGCTTTGAGAAAGTCCGCGATGAAGATTGGTTGGTTCGCACTCCTCCTGCTTATGGCCGCGTCTCTCGTCGTGACGGCAGCCGCGCAAGTCAAACACCGTCACCATTCCGAGCAAACAAACTTCAGCGCCGAAGACGAAGCCGTAAAGAATCCAGTCGCGATTCCTGGAGACGTGCTTGCCATCTGCGCCAAGACGAGAGAGTGCGAAACATACTCGCAGGCGAGAACATTCCCGCGGACAAGCTCCCTCAATCGTGGTTCTCGGCGTCCGTGATTCACCTAGCGAACGCAAAGGAACCGGATTTGGTTGTCCTGGGAGAGGATAGCCTGCGAGGAGCAAATGTAATTACCTTTTGGGTATTCCGTCCTACTCCTCATGGCTATGCGTTGGTCATGATGGCACACGAGCATAATCTGGCCGTGAAAAGAGCAAGGTGGAGGGGATACAGGGAAATCGAATTGATGAGCAATTCGGCGGTGGAGTGGTCCAGCGTTTTGCTTCGGTGGGACGGGAAGAAGTACGCAGCTTACCGAGAAAGGTCGGGACTTATCAAATAGCCAAGCAATTCGGATAACCACAATAAAACCTACCAAGAAGGCTGGGTGCCACAGGTGCCTCGCATTTGGGCACCTGGGAGTGCACAGACCCACACCATCTGTCTTTAATTCAGAACCGCGCAAAGTGCAACAACACTCCCGCCAACACAGCTCCAGCGAGGTCGCCGACAATCGGTATCGGCGCATACCTCCAGTTCGATCCGCCCTTGCCGGGAATCGGCAACAGCCAATGCATCAGCCGTGGCCCCAGATCGCGCGCCGGGTTGATGGCATAGCCTGTAGTTCCACCTAAACTCAACCCAATGCCCCACACCAGGCTACCCACCAGCCACGGTCCCAGTCCTGCCGCCGGCCCCGTTGCTGAAACACCATGGCTGAAGATCGCCCCAGCCACCAGCACCAGCACCGCCGTGCCCAGCGCTTCGCTCAGAAGATTGAACAACGGATTCCGCACCGCGGCATTGGTGCAGAAGATGCCCAGCTTGGCCGCCGGATCGGGCGTCAACTTCCAGTGTGGCCCATAGTGCAGCACCATCAGCCCCGCACCGGCCATCGCTCCCAGCAATTGCGCCGACCAGTAACTCAACACCTGTGAGTAGTCTCCGCTGTTCACCGCCGCGGCCAGCGTGATCGCCGGATTCAGTTGTGCCCCGGCGCTCCCGAATGCCTGCGCCACCAGCACGCCGCACAGCACGGCCAGCGCCCACCCTGCGGCAATCACCATCCATCCGGCATCGGCTGCATACGACTTGCGCAGCGTTACACCGGCATTCACGCCGCTGCCCAACAGCACCAGCACCAGCGTGCCCATAAACTCGCCAAACCACACAGAATGCATCGACGCTTCTTTCTTGATGCACCGGCTTGACCCACGGAGGCAAACAGCCCAGTGCATGAAACGACCCAGGGGAGGGAACTCATGCATTCTGCACTGCGAGACCACTGTTCGCCAAGTGGCTGCGGTAGCCCGCAATCGAGGGAAGCTCGAAATCCTTAGCCTGCGGACTGGCGCAGGCCGTCATTCAAGCAAAAAGATTCTGTTCTGTAACAGGGCATGAGTTTACTCGTGCCGCAAGCCGCTTGGAGTGAATGGGCTTCAGCCCCTGCGGTAGGGCTCTTTCCGATCCTTTAGCCTGAATCAGGCTAGTCTCCAACAGCCGCTTAGTTCGCAGTCGCGGCCACGTTCGTGACCAGTCTCGGAAACAGCTTCTGAAACTCCTCGAATGGCAGCGGCCGCCCGAAGAAGTATCCCTGGAACGAATGACAGCCCAGATTGTTCAGAAAGTCCCGCTGCGCGCCTGTCTCCACGCCCTCTGCAATGACCGTCAGACCAAAGGCGTGACCCAGCGACACAACCGATTGTGCAATGGCGCGGCTCCCGGCATCGTCCAGAATGTCGCGCACAAACGATCGATCGATCTTCAACTGATCCAGCGGCAAGCGTTTCAGGTAGGCAAGCGACGAGTACCCCGTGCCAAAGTCGTCCAGCGAGAAGCCAATGCCGTGCGACTTGAACTCGTTCATCTTGGCAATCACATCTTCGATGTTGTCTACCAACATGCTTTCGGTCAGCTCCAGCTTCAAGTTCCTGGCCTGGGCTCCGGTGCTCTTCAGCACTTCCAGCACTCGGTCCACAAATCCAGGTTGGCGAAACTGGCGGGCACTGATGTTGACTGCGATGGTCAAGTCGGCGGCTTCCTTGCGGTCTGCCCACAGAGCAATCTGCATGCACGCGGCTTCCAGTACCCAATCGCCCAAGGGCAATATGAGCCCGGTCTCTTCGGCCAGTGGAATGAATTCCCCCGGCGCCAGCAATCCCCGCCTGGGATGCTTCCAGCGGATCAGAGCCTCGGCCCCGATCAACCCGCTTGCATCCACTTGCGGCTGATAGAACAGCACAAACTCATTGGCCTTGAGGGCAAGCCGCATATCCGCTTCCATGCCGGCGCGCGCATTCACCGCCGACTGCAGTGCCGGCGCAAAGAAACGCAGCGTATTGGCGCCCGCTGCTCGCGCCTGGTACATGGCTATGTCGGCCTGCTGCAGAATGTCGTTGGTCGTCTCTCGCCCATCGCCGAACACCGTGATCCCGATGCACGATGTGCTGAGGCATTCGTGACCTTCCAGCTGATAAGGCTTGTCGATCACCGCCAGAATCTTCTCTGCCACAGCGCCGGCTTGCGCCGCGGCCTCTTCCGGAACCTCGCTCAGATCTTCAAGCATCACGGCGAACTCATCGCCGCCCAATCGCGCCACCGTGTCGGTCTCGCGAATGCAGAAGATCAGCCGCCGCGCCACTTCCTGCAGCAACAAGTCGCCTGTCTGCTGGCCCAGGGTGGTGTTCAGCGTCTTGAAGTTGTCCAGGTCCAGCACCAGCAGCGCCCGCTTGTGCGGCGTACGCGTGCTCGCGGCCAGCGCTTGTCGCAACCGGTCCATCAGCAGGCGGCGATTGGGCAGGCTCGTCAATGGGTCATAGAAGGCAAGATTCCAGATCTTGTCCTCGGCCGCTCGCGCGTCGGAGATGTCCCGCATCACGCACAGAACACACGTGGCGTTTTCAACCTCAATCAACGATGCGGAAGCCAGCCCCCAGAAAATTTCCCCGCTCTTCTTCCTCAGCTGCGTCTTGGTGTCGCGCAGGCTCGAGTCGCGGCGTAACACGTCCGCCAGGCCCTCGCGCGCCTGCGGGTACACCCAGATATTCAATTCCTCCGCGGTGTGGCCAATGACTTCCTCTTTGGTGAATCCCATCAACCGGGCGAAGGCGTCATTGACCTCCACGATTCTCCCCGAATCCAAGCCGCTGATGATCATGGAGTCGAGGCTGGTCTGAAAGGCGGTCTTGTAACGCCGCTCGCTGTTCTGGAGCGCTCTCTCCATAGCCGCCAGCCGCTCTTCGGTCGCTTTTCGTTCGGTGATGTCCCTGCCCAGCACCGAGATGCCCTGCATCCCGCCATCCACCACAATCGGATTCAATGACAGCTCGAGAATGCGGCCGGCTGCAAAGGTGAACTCGTTGCGAAACGGCCCCTTTTCCAGCGCGCGACGATACAGGGTTACCACGAACTCCGCCGTCTCCGCCGGATGCAACCTCTCCGGACTCATGCCGACCGCTGCCACGGTACCGAACTCGGTTTCAAAGGCCTGCTGCAAGACGTGATTGAATGCAATCAGCCTGAATTCGAGGTCCACGGACCAAACCAGGTCTTCCGTGCTCTCGATCAAGGCCGTAAAGTTCGCTGTTACCTGCTTGTTCATCGCGGCCTTCCGTGGGGATTGCGGATTTATGAACTCGCAGACCCAAGCCAACACCCGAATGGGACCGGAACTGGCAGCAGTGTCGCAACCGGCTCGGGGCACATCGACGCGCAGGCTTCCCTCTGCGAACCCTTGTATCTGGATCATCGGTAAAAAGAAGGTCAATCTTTATAGGCAATTGTGTTTCTGGCAGCGTTACTTCCGGTTTGCACCGCATCTGCAGCTTTTCCGCTCGATCTCCCACTCCATGGCCCGGCCATGCCCGGTGCCGCAGATCCCGTATTTGGGACCTGGGAAACCACAACGCCCAACCAGCCTCAGTCAACTAGCCCCTAATCCCTAATCCCTGCCTCATCGGCTCAGCAACTCCTTCACCACCACGTGTCCCACGGCATAAGCGCTCTCCAACGACGGCAAATAAGCTCCGAACTTGCTCACCCGCTGCGCCGCCAGGCTCTCGGCTGCGGTCATGCCCACCGGCTGCCGGTCATAGTTGCTTACCGTCCGCAGCACCAGAACGCGTTGCCCATCCACCCGCCCGGCATGGGCCAAAAACTGCAGCGATTGCAGCGTCCCGGTATCCTCCATGGCCGTGGTCACAAACTCACCCTTGCCCGCTGTGAAGTAGCGCATCCACCGGGTAGCCCAGGAGTCGAACAGCTTGCCGTGCCAGTAGGTGGAAGACGAAACCTCATCGCCCATGGTCACGAACGGAGCCCGATTCGCCGCAGCACCCTCGAAATGGCTGCGAATCTCTTTCAGATGATCCGAGTCGGCCAGCGGCGTAGCCTTGGTCAAATTGAAGGCCCACTCCGCCAGTTCGCGGTTCAGCACGAACACCTGCCCATCCAGCGGCGCAGCCGGCTCTTCATACGGTTGCGTCTTGCGCAGCGGCACGTATCCGGTCGGCCAGTCCGCAGGAATCTCCCGTGCGTCGATCTCGTAGCCCAGGTCGCCATCCACCATGTAACGCGCCCACACCGCCGAGCCCAGTGAGGCCCGGTCGGGGCAGGCGCCCGCAATCCCCGCCACGATCCAATACGCGTGGCTCAGGTCGAAGCGCGGATCGAGTCCCAGCGCCATGATGGTGGCCGCGGCATTGGCCGTGCCCTGGCCGGTCAGTATCGCCATCTCCCCTTGGTCGTTCATGCGCGCCGCATGGTAGCCGGCCGCCAGCGGATAGACCCGGTCCAGGTGATCGCGCTCCACCCAATATTGCAACTCACCCGGCGCGTCGCCCGTGTCGGCGCCAATCTCGAACATGGCCACCACCACCACCTTCACCTCAATCGGCCGTGCCTCGGCCGTCGCCGCCACGGGCAGAAATGCCCCAACCAAAAGCAAAACAAGCACTCGAACAAAGCTCGTCATCGATCTCGATCCCCTACTCCGCACGAAGCCCGCTAACTCGCTAACTTGCTCTGTTCGCGAAGCGAACGCTAACCCGCCATTTTCCTGACAAGAATTCCAGCAACCATAGCCCGTCTCTCAACCGCCGTTCCGCAACAGCGCCAGCACCGGCTCCGCATCCATTGCTTTTCTTTTGGTTGAATCGAACTCGATCGCGCTCACCGCAATGCTGCCCAGATACCGAGCTTCCTCCGTGGGCATTTCAGCGCCCGGCGGCAATCGGTCCAGGTCCAACGCCGGAGGCATGGCATAAACCTTGTACTCGCCCGCATATTCGTTGGTCGCTTCATCGAATTCCGAATCGAGCAGAATCTCGATGCCCGCCAGGGTGCACACAATCAATCGCGGAACCTCCCAGAAGTCGCGATACTCGAACGGAATCATGGTCATGGCAATCCTATCTGTGTCAGGCCCCCATCCAGCCCATTGATTGCCATGGTACCGGAGGCGGGCAGGGAACCGTCCTGCGAAGATCTTCTTTTCTCTTGCCCGGCCGATTGGCGCAATGCGCTCAGAACGACCGGGTTATACCATGGGAACAAATGGAGACACCCCGCCCATGAAACATCCTGCAAAATCCCTGCTTCTGGCGGCCGTAGCTGCCCTCTTTGCCTTCGCGGCCGCCGCGCAGCAACCCACCAAAGTCATCGGTTTCATGACCGACTTCGACGTCAAAGACGATGCCGTGGGCATCTGCAAGGCGGTCATGGACGGCGTTGCCCCCGGCGTCCGCATCCTCGACATCACCCACCAGTCCGAACCCTACAACATCGCCATGGGCGCGCGCTTCCTGGCCGGCTCGGCGCCCTACTTTCCCAAGGACGCCGTTTTTGTCGTGGTCATCGATCCCACGGTCGGCTCGAAGCGCAAAGCCATCGTCGCCAAGTCGCGCGTCGGCCAGTACTTCGTCCTCCCCGACAACGGCCTGCTCACCCTCGTCCAGGACCGCGACGGCATTGTCGAAGCGCACGAGATCACCAACCCCGCCTGGATGATCGGCTCCGGCATCTCCTCCACCTTTCATGGCCGCGACATCTTCTCCCCAGCCGGCGCCCATGTGGCTCGCGGCGACGACATCGCCCAGGCCGGCCCCGCCCTCGACGTCGCCAAACTGGTGCGCCTGGAAATGAAGACAGCCACCGTCGATGCCGCCGGCCTGCACGCCGAGGTCCTGGGTACCGACGGCCCCTTCGGCAATCTGGTCCTCAACGTCCCTGCCGAGGTCTTCGCCCAGCTCGGCTACAAGCTCGGAGACCAGGTCCCCATCGACCTCGCCGGCAAGCATTACGTCTTCCCCTTCGTGAAGACCTTCAGCGATGTGCCCGTCGGCAAGGAGCTGTTTTACATCGACTCGCGTGGCCGCCCCTCGCTAGGAGTCTGTCGGAGATAACCGGGCGTGATTTTGTGGTTTGCTTCTGTGGGCATCGGCTTCTGGTCGATGTTCACGGAGGCAGACACCAAGTAGTCAGCCGTGGGGCTTCTTCCGCAGCC